>WOYI010268130.1_pt1 | contig 239228 bp, 203 predicted proteins | sample 6423411 | NCBI WGS metagenome assembly WOYI01 (sample SAMN13441803, study PRJNA592873) | oil field metagenome | biome: oil field; feature: oil-well bore; material: oil-contaminated soil; isolation source: oil-contaminated soil from oil-well borehole | place: Germany: Wietze | collected...
GTTTTCAGATAATGTTTTCAGATAATACAGAATAGGATTTATAGAGGAAATATACCAGCAACAAAAAATATTCCTCCTTTTGATCCAAATGTTTGGTCTTTATATGGAACATATATTGATTTATATTGATTCAACTTGTGTCAAAATTGAACATAATACTCCAAGTTGGAGTCAAACTGGTCCTCTAGGAAATAACATTAATTATTCTTGGGGTATTTGTGGTGTAGTGGCTGTTGCAGAAGTAATGGCCTATCATAAAGTCACATACATTAACACATTAACATATGATTATAACTTATGGCTTGATATGCTTAATGGTGATGAAGATTCTTTGGCTTGTTTAGGAGCTGATATATTTCATGACATTTATTGGCTGTTCAATTTAGTTGCTCCTTTACCCAGCACAATTTGTTCTTTTTTTAATAATAATGGTTATTCAGCGTCTTCGCAAAGCGGATATAATTATTATGACTTAATGGATTATATTGTTGATGATGGGCCTGCCATATTATTAGGTTTTGAAGGCCCCATTATCCCAGAAGTATGGAGTATAACCGAAGGGCATTACTGGGTTGCCGATGGTATTGATTATAAATTATTTTCTCCTTATGATGTATATTATCTTATATATAATGGGAACATACTATATCATTATGTCTATTACGATAATTACTCTTTTAATAAAGTATATTTTAATTGGGGATGGGGAGTTAGTTCAAATGGATGGTTTACTAGCGGAGTATTTGAATTAGGGTTAGGTCATTATGAATATTCAATGTCACTGATTGATATAGCTTCATAAATCAAATGAATATGAAAAAGATAGTATTATTCTGCATAAGTATATTATGCTTCCTACCTTGTTCCGGACAGGAATCTTTATTACCTCAAGGAAAAGTGATGGCGTCTGCCGGTTACGGTGTCATTTTTCTGGGAATGGAAACATTTCCTGTTTCTGTTGATGTGGGAGTATGGGATAACGGGAAAAGGGCCTCTTTAGGTGCCGGACTGAGTATAATTCCCGTCTACGGCAGTCACGTTGCAGGATATCAGGACGGCTGGATAACCTCAAAAACGACCGGCTCCTGCATCACACCCCAGGCCACGTTTCATTTTACACTTATAAAAAAATGGGAAATATTTGCGGGCGCGGGCGCCGGGTTGTATTATCTAAAACAGACGAAATTGACCACAGATACTCCGGACGGAACACTCGTAAAACCGGAGGTGACCCATGATTACTCATTCCAGGTTCATGCATATGCAGGTACCCGCGTACAATTCGGTAACCATTTCGGTCTGTACATCCAGGCCGATTATCCTTTTGTAGCGCATATAGGATTGTCGTGGAGGTTCTAAATTAGAACTTATGAAGATCTTCCGATATTGTTCCAAAAAGTGTGTCTGAAATAAAAAACATAGCCTCTTAAGAGTTAGTTTTGCAAATGACTCAAAGGAATTCTATAGTAAAATTAAAAATATATACCTTTGTCGGCATTATTATTGTACGTATATACTAACTTATATAATAAACAATGATTTATCCTACTTTATTTCACGTATATTCCAACAGTATAGATACATATTCTGACAGGCCTGCCTTTTCTTTATACGAAGGGGAAACGGTAACCTATGGAATTTTTGCCCAAAGAGTGGAAAGTGTACAGTCTTACCTCCTTTCGGCCGGACTTCAAAAAGGGGACAAAGTTGCTTTGCTCAGTACCAGTATGCCAAACTGGAACGTTTGCTATTTTGCAGCTGTTTCCCTGGGAATGGTCATTGTTCCCATTTTGCCTGACTTTTCCGGGGAAGCCATCGCGTCAATTCTTGAACATTCAGGCGCAAAGGCATTGTGTGTTTCTGATAAACTGTATGCCAAGGTCACGCATGAGGCCAGGGAGAAAATGGATCTGATCATAAGGACGGTCAGTCTGACGGTCATCGGCGGGAAAAATATGCACAACCGGGACCTGCCGGCGGAAAGATCCGTACCGGAACCGGATGATCTGGCTGCCATCATTTATACATCCGGAACCACTTCTTCACCCAAGGGTGTTATGTTGAGCCATAAGGCGCTGTGCAATCAATTGCACATGGTGACAACACTGATTGAAGTATTCCCGGAAGATGTGTTTCTTTCCATATTGCCTTTGTCCCACACATATGAATGTTCATTAGGGATGCTGTATCCATTTATGCAGGGAGCTTCTGTGGTCTACCTTGGGGTACCCCCCACACCTACCAGTATGCTGCCGGCATTGAAAAGCATCAAACCCACCTTCATGCTTACCGTTCCCCTGATCATGGAAAAGATCTATACCAGACAGATATTTGCACGGTTTACCTCCAGTAAGGTCATGAAGATTCTCTATAAGGTTCGTTTTATACGGCGCATGTTACACCGGATTGCCGGCAAAAGGCTTTACCATACTTTTGGAGGCAGGATGAGATTCTTTGGTATAGGCGGTTCAAAACTGAACAGGGCCACCGAGAAATTCTTGCGTGATGCCCGTTTCCCGTATTCCATAGGTTACGGTCTGACAGAAACGGCCCCCCTGATCGCCGGGGCAGTACATCCGGACACGTTTCTTCAATCGACCGGCAGGGTTATGAAGGGAATTGAGGTCCGCTTACAGGACAAAGATCCTAATACAGGTGTGGGTGAAATACAGGTGAAAACACCGTGTATCATGGACGGTTACTACCTGAATCCAGAGGCGGATAAAGAGGCCTTTACAGAGGATGGTTGGTTTCGCACCCGCGACCTCGGCAAAATAGACAAAGCGGGCCGTATTTTTATAAAAGGGCGTTTGAGCAACATGATCGTCGGATCGACTGGGGAAAATATTTACCCCGAAAATATTGAAAGCATTCTGAATCAACATGAACTGGTGACCGAATCCCTGGTTTTACAGAAAGAGGGGAAACTGGTAGCCCTAGTATACCTGCAGGATCTGAAAGAGGATTTGCGGGAACAGATATCAGAAGTCTATAACGACATCATGAATTATGTGAACAGCAAAGTTGGGAAGATGTCGCGCATAACGGGTATCCATGAACAGGAAAGCGAATTTGAAAAAACACCTACGCTCAAGATAAAAAGGTACCTCTATACAGATGTCTTTAAAAGGAAAAACAAGTAATCCGGGTACTGAATTCAGGGTTTGAATGAGATTTCTGCCCGGAATATACTTTTTCCTTCGTTAATACCTTCCACATAACACGTCAGGGGACCTGTACGGGCTGCCATCATATCTATGTGATCGGCTAAGTGTGCCTCGTTATTGAAATTGATTCTAAAACCTTCCACTTGACGGGAAGTAACCAGTGTGGGTTCCAGGTAATCCATAGCCCATTCTATGTATTTGGCGTTATTGACGTGTCCGTTGAAATCTATATCTGAAACACTGACTGTTTTTTGTCCTACAACCTGAAGCAATTCGCGATCGGGCTCCTCAATTTTGCTGCAGGGAGTTTCAATGGCATGCCGTTCTTTTTTCTCCAAGAGGATGGTGTCGTTAAAAAGTAACTGTGGCCTTTGAATACGGCGTGTTTTAAGGTTGATGATCAGCCAGGAACTGGTGGCTGCGACCAGGTCTTCTGTTCCGTTTTCGTTCCGGATCAGGAAATCTCTCAGGGAAAAAATGCCGTCTTCACCTTTGTGCCAGGTATCTATCTCTACAGTTTCCATCCATACAGGAGTGCGCAGAAACCTGACTTCCATCCGGGATAAAACCCATATGGTATTGAGGTCCATTAAACGGTCGTAACCGAATCCCAGGCGGACCGCATCCCGGTTGGCCAGTTCCTGGGCTATGTTCATAAAAGCGAATGGTTTCAGGTTTTTTACAGAGTCGGTTTCATAGCAGGTTATGGAACGTATATCTTTCATAATACACAAAGATGATTAAGTTTTGGGAAGATTCAATAAAAAAAAACGGGCAGAAAAGTTCTAAAACTGATCTGCCCGTATTTTTTTTGCAGGTATTATTGTTCGCGGGCTCTTTTCTTCAATTGCCTTGTGATGCGTGCTATGACCTGTTCAATACCTGATTCCGGTTCAATGACATTGTAATCTTCCCAGAAGCCTTCATCCTGGAAGTCGGTTACTTTGTCAAGGGTTATGTCCCTGGAACGTACCCGTTGTTCACGCGGTATATTCATGGTACGATCGCTGCGTTCAGTAATGGCCATCTCGGACATGATGGTATACGTATTCTTAAACAGTTTCCGGTCCCATTTGGAATCAAATTTGAGCTCGGTACGTGAATAGTCAAATGTCCATTTTCCGTTGATCTCCTTGTATTGAACAAGATATGTGGCATATAGCACATTTGCCCTGAATCCCATAGGACGGCGTGAAATAAAGATGCTGGTGGCATCGGCACGGTCTTCTACGTTCATATTGAATTCCACACGGCTGATAGCGTGAGATTTCATGTCAATATAGATTTTTCCGCGGAAATAGATTTCGTCCACGCCTTCTCTTTGATCAAAGCTCACCACGTGGTTGATCTTCCCGTCCACCTGAACAGGCTCTTCCATCTTAAATTCATATATTTCGTTCAGTTCGGCAATATTGGTACCCAGGAACGGGTATTTGGCTACGTCTATTTCCAGTGCCGAGTTGATCCCTCCGCGGAACTTAACGAATACGGTGTCTATACGTGCCCAATCCACGCTTCCCCGGCCTTTGAAAACGCCTACCTGATCCAGTCCGTAAAGCCTTCCGTAGGAGTTCTTGTTGATGTCCAATACGGCTTCGGTCAGTGTTACATAATTACTGCCTTTACGTATCATTTCCCGGTAGAAACCTATCATGTGCATAGGATGGTCCGGGTAGTTTGCAGGGATCTTTTCCATGGCAAGGGCAACCAGGTCGGCAGCATCAGTAGGGGTGACCATGATGGAGGGAAGGGTTGTGGGAACGAAACTAAGCGGTATTTCCACGTCTTTGTTCAGGTCCTTCAGATCCTGCAGGCAAAAAGTCCGGGGATGGTATCCCAGGAAGGATATACGCACAGAATCGGAAGCCATGGATACGGGAAACTTCAGGGAAAAATACCCTTCTCCGTTCGTTACGTTGCTGATGCCTTTATCTACAATATAAACAGAAGCAAATACCAGGGGATTCCGGGTCTGAGCATCAACAACGGTTCCGGAAACACTCAAATATTCAGGCTTTTTGTAAGTAAGCACTATATATTTGTTCTCAAATACGTAATTCAGATTGCTGTTACCAAAAGCTTCATCCAGAAATTGGACAACGGATTTTTTGCCTTCCCTTATCGGAACAATAGCATTCACGTTCACAGTCTCTTTGCTGTATACAAAAAGGTAGTCGGTTTGTTTTTCAACCAGGTCTATGAACGATCCCAGAGTAATTCGATTGCCCGATATTGTAATGACGGCATCCTGAGGAACCGACAGATCGGGTTCTGCGGCCGCAAGAGAAAATGCACTTACGAAACACAGAATTAACGAAAAAATTAAATTTTTCATAACTTTGCAGAATTAGAAGTTAATACAATAGTTTGTGTTAGCGGTTTTGCCGGTGGATGTTGCAGTATCTGCCGGCTTTATTTATTCAATTATTATGGTGTTTGTTTGCCTGTTTTTATCCATTTGAAATCCATAGATCTTCTTCATAGTCTTAAGTATGCTTTCCAACCCGTCATCCTGCCGGAATTTCGCACTGAAGCGGTATTTGGCCAGTTCATCGTTTGTTATCACTATATTAGTTGCGTAATATAGCTGCAGTTTGTCTACAATATCTTTGAAGGGAGTATTGTCAAAGGCGTAAATACCTTTCCGCCACATAATAAAATCAGGTTCGCTGAAAGTACTTCGTTGCCAGCCTTCCTCTCCCCATGTAATACTCTCATAAGGTCTGAGGCGCACCGTGGGAAATTCAGCAGCGGGTTTGACCACCTCCAGTGAACCTTCCACAAGAGATGTTACAACATCATGGTCTTTGTAGGCAAAAACATTGAATTTTGTTCCAAGAACACGAATATCGTATTGTTCCGTGGCGACAATAAAAGGCATTGCCTCATTCTGGGCAACTTCAAAGAATGCCTCCCCAGTAAGCATTACTCTTCGTTCCTCTCCCGTAAATTTATTGGGATAACGTAAAACCGAACTGGCATTCAGACACACGACGGTCCCGTCACTGAGTTTAAAGGTTTTATTTCTGTGAGAAGAAGTGGATACTTCCATCATATAAGTTGCCGGTTCTTCAGGAATATTTCGTGTCAGGGGTTGCAACAATCCCCACATAGCGAACCCGGCTACAAGAACCGCGGCGGCATAACCGGCAAAGTGACGGTAAAACACCCGAATGTTGCTCTTTCTCCAAAGCAGCAGCCGGGATGTAGATCTTTCCGTATCATCCGATGCCGGGAAAAGGGCAGTGATTGCCTTCAGATTCTGCATTTTGCAGAATTCTTTTCTGAGCAGATCATCCTTTTCCAAAGCATCCAGCAATTCTTCTCTTTCTGAAGGAGTGAGCTCACCGGCAAAATAACGTTGAAGCATTTCTTCCATGGCGTTGTTTCCTTTTCTGTTATTAGAACGTTTGAAATTCAAAAAACCACCAAGCGGGAGCATAAAAATCACAAAAGATGTTCCAGGTCTTTTCGTAATTTTTTGAGAGCTATGCCCATCTGGTTTTCTACGGTGTTGACAGAGATACCAAGTATATCAGAAATTTCCCGGTATTTTTTTCCCTCAACCCGGTTTAAAATAAAAATTTCCCGGCATCTGGAGGGTAATGTATCAATGGCCTGTTGTACTGTTTTATCAATATCCTCTCCCGATATAAGGCCTGTGTCCAGTTGTTCCAGGGCGGCTAGTTTCACAGCCTGTTCTGTCCGGTATTCCTTTGCTATCTTCTGATGACGCAGGTAATCTATGCACTTGTTTTTGACCAGGGTATAAAGGTATGAGGATATACTGGTATGGATCTGCAACGTGTGATGCTTCTCCCATAGAAAAACAAAAACATTCTGGACAATATTTTCGGCTGTCTGAGGAGATAAGACATAAGTAGCGGCAAACCGGCACAAGGGCCGGAAATAGGCTATGTAAATACCGTCAAAACGTTCCCGGGTTAGTTTTAGTTCACTGTTTCCACTGGGGGTCGCCCGATTCATATCGTGCAATTTTTTGTATTCTTTTTTGGTGTCTGCCTCCCAGAAATTTGGCATCAAGCCATTCCCTGACAATGCTTCTGGCATATTCCGGGGCAACGATCCGCGCACCCAGGGCCAGCACGTTGGCGTTGTTGTGTTCCCGGGAAAGACGGGCGGAATAAGGGTCGCTGCATGCAGCAGCGCGTACCCCTTTTACCTTATTGGCACTTATGGAGATTCCAATACCTGTTCCGCAAATGACAATGCCCCTGTCGCAATCGCCTCTGGATACGGCTTCTCCAACGGCAATGCCAAAATCGGGGTAGTCCACACTCCGGGAACTGTCTGTCCCCATATCTATTACTTTGTAACCCGATTCAATGAGAAATTCCCGGATGTTTTCTTTCAGCTCAAATGCAGCATGATCGCTTCCAATGGCAATAACTTCCATAGTAACCTGTTTATCTTACAAAACTATAATAAAATTTCGTAATTTAGCCGCATTATGAAAACTTACCGTTACGAAGCCCTGATCCTGGCTGTTGCTTTAGTGATCATGGGATTAATGTTGAAAAAGGGCCTTGACGGATTCTCGGGAAGAGAACGGACTGTCAACGTTAAAGGCCTTTCAGAAATGGAAGTGCCTGCCGATAAAGTCACCTGGCCCCTGGTCTTCAAGGAACTGGGCAATGACTTGCAAGACCTCTACGTCAGGATCAACCGGAACAACAATGCAGTGGTCTCCTTTTTGAAAGACAACGGGATCACCGACGAAGAGATCAGTGTCAACGCTCCCGAGATCATAGATATGAGTGCTGAGCGTTATAACACTGCACCGCCGCCGTACCGCTATAATGTTACCTCGGTAATCACCGTATGTTCGGGGAAAGTAGACCTGGTAAGAGAGCTTATCAGCGACCAGGGAGAATTACTCAAACAAGGCATTGCCATCACCGGAGGAGAATACAGGTATAACACCGTTTATTCGTTCACCGGGCTGAACGAGATCAAGCCACAGATGATCGAAGAGGCAACACGCAATGCACGGACGGCTGCCATCAAGTTTGCCCAGGACTCCGAAAGTAAACTCGGCAAGATCAAAAACGCGTACCAGGGCCAGTTCTCTATCACCGACAGAGACGAGAACACCCCGTATATCAAAAAGATACGCGTGGTAAACACAGTAAATTATTATTTGAAGGATTAAACAAAATACAATAATGAAAAAACCAATCCTCCTTTTTGTGCTTACTTTTTCCTTCCTGTTCCTGGAAAATATGCTCCGTACTGCACACAAAGATATGGATGACAGGGAAGTGACGCATTTCTTTTCCTCGCCTGTCAACGACGACGGTGTCTGGAATTTTATAAAAGCATCATAAAAAGTGATTATTCCCCTGATAACTACATTATGGTCATGAACGATCCCACAAGGGAATATTACAAGGTTTACGAGATCAAAAATTACAGGAACACCATAGAAGGGATCAACTGGACTTCCCTGAACCTTCCCAACGAATATCAAACCGGCCGCGCTGGCTTCCATAAAGGACAACGAACTCATGTACACATCCTGTGATGTGGGAAAACAACTGGACAGGGAAAACGGGATACTCCATCTGGAAAATTACGATTACTCTTCCCTGCTGGGTGTAGACCTGAATATGGATAAAAAAGCACGTATTTGTCATTCACCGCAAATACCTTGGCACCAAAGCCATCGGGGCCCTGGACCAGGAATCGGTTCAATTGCCGGTCTGGGATTACATGTTTTAACAATAAATATGATGAGCAAACGAATTTCTGTACAATCTCCAGAGGCACCTCCTGCTCTGGGTCCTTATTCACAGGCCGTTGCAGCAGGCGGTTTTGATGACGTGCCTTTGCCGAGTTGGATGTAATTGCCAAAATGACTGATAATCTGTCAATCTGACCGTTCTTAGAGCCAATTTTTCGGTAGGTATACCTTTTGTATAATTGATGGTTGAAAACACATAAATGAAGTTAAACCATTAATTATTTATTAAATTAAAAGGAGGATATAGCTATGTTACCTACATTAAGAAGAACACAGAACTGGTGGCCCTCATTGTTTAACGAATTTTTTGACAATGATGGATTCGGAAGAATGGTCGGAACGACATCTCCCGCCATCAATGTAGTCGAGAACGAAAAAGATTACAAGGTTGAGGTAGCCGCTCCCGGTATGACAAAAGAAGATTTCTGCATCCGGCTGGATCAGGACAACCGTCTGATAATATGCCTGGAAAAGAAAGAAGACAAATCCAAAGAAGACACGAACGGCAAATACCTCAGGCGTGAATTTTCCTATTCACACTATGAGCAGGCATTCCTGCTCCCTGATGACATCCTGAAGGACAAAATCCAGGCTGCTATGGAAAACGGGGTGCTCAACATCACGATCCCTAAAGACATGGAGTCTCCCACTGTTCCTAAGGAATACCAGATAGAGATCAAATAGGAGTAAGAGTATTAATAAAAAACCATCTCCCGCGAGGTGGTTTTTTTATGCCTCGTAGTCATTTAAGGAGCAGGTACAGGAGCATGGTTATGTAATACTCAAAACCATAATTGAAATGGTCTCCCTTGCCCATGATCATGGTAACCTTGCCCCCTTTGCGCTTAAAGGTATTGTACATAAATTCGGCTATCTGAAAAGGTGCCATGGTATCATCTTCCGTGTGGATGATGGTCATGGGGGCACGTGGTACCCATCCCTGAATGACTGAATGCAGCCTCAGGCAAGAATCCACTTTGTTCAGGGATTCATTTTTTTCAAGGGGTAAAAAGTTGGGATGCATATACGTTGGTAGGTCCGGACCTATGAATTCCCGCATCTCATGGGCCAGGTATTTCCGGGACAGTCAGTCGTCCATGTTGGACAGCAGGGGGTCAACAAAGACTTGTGTATAATCCAGATCCAGCCCGTACCAGTAATCTATGGCCATTCCCAGATCGTAAACCCCTCCTCCCGGATAGGAACTTTCTACAATTAGACCCGCCGTGTCGTATTGTTCTATATGACGGTGCAGGGATACAACTCCCATTCCTCCCATGGAATACCCGCCAATGGTGACTTTATTGGAAAAAGGAATATTCTCTGACCGGAAATACTCGGCTGCGGCCAGGTGCATGTCGTAGGCTACCAGCCCGGTGTTTTCTGAGAAGAGGAAAGGATATTCGGCATAACTGCTTACGCCGTACCCTATAAGATCCGGAACGATTACGGTGTAACCGAAAAAACTCAGAACACCTTCAAAAGTAAGCAGGATCTCACTGCCCGCTTTGCCTTTGTCAATTTTTGCCGAGGGGGGAAAAAGTGTAAAACCCCTTTTGATCTCCGGCCTGCCGGACGCATGATAAGGCCGGAAGCAAGTATTTCGGACCCGTCGGGATCTTTGGTGATATAAGATATGGCCGTACTTTGTACTTTGCCAGTAGTATCCAGGATCCCCGTAAGTTGCATGATCTCGTTCAGGCTGTTTATGTCCATGGTCGGGTAAATACTCAGCAAGGAAGATTTAAGATCGTTGAAAGAATAAACCTCTTCGCCCAGTACTTCCCTGAAATGTTGAGTTTCCAACAATACCGGCATATCCATATGATTCACACAGGAGGAAAGAAATACGGTAAGGATCAGTGTCACCAATATACCCGAACATGTTTTTTTCATAAGTTTTAGATAATTTTTAGGGATTATCACATTAACAAATATAATATTTATTTTTGTAGCCATGGAAACGTTGAAACACGAATGCGGCATTGCCATCATACGTCTGAAAAAGCCTGCCGGATACTATCGAAAAAAATACGGGACACGCACGTATGGATTGCAGAAACTGTTCCTGTTGATGGAAAAACAACACAACAGGGGACAGGAGGGTGCCGGGCTGGCCTGCATTAATACAAAAGCTGTTCCCGGGGAAGAATACATATTCCGGGAACGCAAAACGGGAAACAACGCCATCAATGAAGTTTTTGATTCCGTATACGGCATAATCAACGGAACACGGAAAGACAAAGGTCCTTTCATGGGAGACATGTATATGGGACATCTGCGTTACAGTACAACCGGGGAAAGCGGTCTTTCTTACATACATCCCCATTTGAGACGCAGCAACTGGGCTGCCAAAACACTTGTTCTGTGCGGTAATTTCAATATGACCAACATTCCTGAAATTTGTGAATCGCTCACATCTGCAGGACAGCACCCACGGTCAATGGCCGACACCCATATTTTGTTGGAACAGATGGGACATCGTCTGGATATGGAAATTGAATATCTCTATCGGGAATTTCACGGTCAGGGATACCGGGGCACTGAACTAACCGGAAAGATAGAAGAACAATTCAACGCTACTGAGCTTCTTAAGAAATGTACGGCTATATGGGACGGAGGTTACGTGGTAGCCGGAATGACAGGATCGGGAGAAACCTTCTGCGTCAGGGATCCATGGGGCATCCGTACCGCTTTTTATTACCAGGATGCAGAAATGGCAGTGGTAGCATCTGAACGTCCAGTCATTCAGACTGTCATGAACGTAGAAATGGAGGACATTCGGGAATTGATGCCGGGACAGGCGCTCCGCGTTTCCCGGGACGGAAAGGTTTCATGTCCCCAGATACTGTCGCCGCGCGATGTTAAACCCTGTTCTTTTGAAAGGATTTATTTTTCAAGGGGAAGTGATGCTGATATTTACCGTGAACGTAAAGCCTTGGGAAAGAACCTGGTAAAACCTGTTCTGGAAGCCGTTGACCATGATTTCCGGAATACGGTCTTTTCCTACATTCCCAATACGGCCGAGGCAGCATATTATGGGTTGTTGCAGGGGCTGGAAGAGCACCTGAACGGGATCAAAAAAGAAGCGATCCTTTCCGACAAGATCTGCAATGACAGGGAACTACTGGGAAAAATCCTGTCTCTCTCGGTAAGGAATGAAAAAGTTGCCGTCAAGGACATTAAACTCCGCACATTCATAGCCGAAGGAAATACACGTGATGATCTGGCCGCGCACGTTTATGACGTTACTTACGGGACGATCGTACCTGAAAAAGACAACCTTGTAGTTTTGGATGACAGCATTGTCAGGGGAACAACGTTAAGACAGAGTATTCTGAAGATCCTGGACCGGTTGCATCCCAAGAAGATAGTAATTGTCTCTTCTTCACCCCAGATACGATATCCCGATTTTTACGGTATAGACATGTCCGGGCTGGGTCAGTTCATTGCCTTTCGTGCTGCCATGGAATTGCTGCGGGAACGTGGCATGGAGGACCTGATAAAAACCGTTTACCGGAAGGCCAAAAATGATACCGGGAACTCATCGGTTAACCATGTACATGAGATCTATGCGTCTTTTACGGCCACTGATATCTCGGATAGAATTGCCCAAATGCTTACTCCCGCAGGGACCGGGGCACAGGTTCAGATAGTATATCAGAGCCTGGAAGGACTTCATAAAGCCTGCCCCGGTCATACAGGTGACTGGTATTTTTCGGGGAATTACCCCACCCCGGGAGGTGTGAAACTTGTCAACAGGGCTTTTGTGGAATATATGGAAAGTGTTGGCATTTAAAGTAGTTTGTTCAATATCTCCGGAATATCTACAGGCAAACTCCTGAGTTGCCTGTATTTTTTTAAACCCTCGGCCGATAGAGAGAAGTACATCTTTCGTTTGTCCCGGTCGCATACTGTACGGTTGATCCATTGTTTTGTTTCGGCCGATCTTAACACCTTAGAGGTATGTGAGGCCGAAAAACCGGTCATTTCAGCAATGTCTGAAGCTGAAAGATGTACTTTGTGGTCTGTCTCCTTCTCACCCAGGATACAAAGCAGTATAGCTTCGTTCATGGTCAGGGAATGGACCTGCACAAGGTTTTTTTCGAATTCGTAAAAAGCCTTAAGTACATCTTTCATCAAACATAATGAGTTTTCCATCGCGGTTTAAATAAACAGGTTCACGTCTGCTTGTACGGCACGGTTCATATATGAAGCTACACCTCCGATAGTCGCATGATCAATGAGCTCCTCTTTTTTCACGCCCATCACGTCCATGGACATCTGGCAGGCAATGAATTCCACTCCGTTTTCAATGGCCTGTGAACGCAGGTCTTCCAATGAATCAATGCCGCGGAGCTTCATGATATGACGCATCATACGGCGTCCCATGCCGAACATGTTCATTTTTGACAGTTTCAGTACACCGGAATGTGAAGGCAACATCATGCCGAACATCTTCCCGAATATATCTTTACTTGTTTTGGGCTTTTTCACTTTCTTAATAACGTTCAGGCCCCAGAAAGTAAAGAAAATGCTGACTTTTTCTCCGGTTGCGGCAGCGCCGTTGGCCAGTACAAAAGTGGCCAGGGCCTTGTCCAGATCGTCACTGAACATGATCATGGTCTTTCCTTTTCCTCCTGACGGAGCCTGAGCCGTTGATGATTCCTGTTTTTGCTTTTTTTCCACCACGGCGCGGAATACACCCTTGCTGTCGGATTGTTCCACAAGGATGTTTCCCGTTGTCTGGCACCAAGCTTGTACATCCCTGGCAAATCCCGGGTCGGTGGCCTGAATCTCCATTTGCTGTCCCGGTTCCATGGCATCAATGCTGTGTTTGATCTTCATGATAGGTCCTGGGCATTGCAATCCTGTAGCGTCAATTTTCAGAACATTGGGACTTATGGATGAGGCACTGGATCTTACCGGTGTTGAACTGACTTTATCGGAGGGGTCTCCAGAATCATCGTACTGAGAGGAAAAAGCAGGCGTTATGGGAATTGATTTCTTTTCAGATTCTGCAGCTGCTTCGTACGTTTTATAGCCTCCGCTCAGGTTGTAAACGTCTTTGAATCCATTCTGGATCAATATGTTGGAAGCCAGGTATCCACGCAGGCCCACGGCACAAAACACATACAGGGGTTTATCGCTTGGGATTTCATCCAGCCTGTTCCTCAATGCATCTACGGGGATGTTGACAGCCCCTTCAATCGTGCCCAGGGCATTCTCTTCCGGAGTCCTTACGTCCAGTTTGAACACCTGTGAGGGATCGGCTTTTTGCATCTTTCTCCAGTACAATGGCTTCATTTTACCGCTTAAAATATTGGAAGCCACATACCCGGCTATAGCCACGGGATCTTTGGCAGAAGAAAAGGGCGGAGCATAGGCATGTTCCAGTGTTATCAGATCATATACTGTCCCGTTCTTTTTGACGATTTGAGCCAGCAGGTCGATCCGTTTGTCAACGCCTTCGTAACCAACAATCTGGCCGCCGTATAAACGGCCGCTTTGGGGATCAAATGTGATCTTTGTACTCATTTGCAGTGCATTGGGATAATAACCTGCATGAGAATTGGAATGGGTAGTGGAAGTGAGGTATGGAATACCCAGTTGTTTCAGTTTTTTGCCTGGAAGACCTGTAGAGGCCACCGTCATGTCAAAAACTTTGGCTATGGATGTCCCTATGGACCCTTCATATTTGATCTTATTGCCGAAAACCATATTGTCTGCTACGATCCTTGCCTGTCGGTTGGCAGGACCTGCCAGGTAATTCAGCCAGGGTTCTCCGGATATAGGGTGCGGGTATTCCACTGCATCTCCCACGGCATAAATACCGGGTGATGAAGTTTCCATGAATTCGTTTACGTAAATGCCTCCCGCTTTTCCGATCTTCAGCCCGGCTTTTTTAGCCAGTGATGTTTCCGGTCGCACTCCTATGGAAAGGATCACAATATCGGCCACTATCCGGCTTCCGTCGGCCAGTTCCACGCGAATCGCGGGATCGGGTCCTTTCAGGGGCACAAATCCTTTTACTGCCTGATTTAGATGTAAGGCAACGTTTTTTTGATAAAGGTGCTGGTGCACCAGGCCGGCCATGGAAAAATCTATGGGAGCCATTACCTGCTCGGCCATTTCAACGATGGCAACCTGTGCTCCGGTTGCATGCAGGTTCTCGGCCATCTCCAGGCCTATGAAGCCGGCTCCTACCACTACAGCCCTGCGGATAGGACGGGATTGAATGTATTGTTTTATCCTGTCGGTGTCATTTACGTTCCTCATGGTGAAGATACCTTCGGAATCGATCCCGGGCAGGAGAGGTTTTACCGGTTTGGCACCTGGCGAAAGCAACAATTTGTCGTAACTCTCGCTGTATTCTTCCCCGTTTTCTTTTCTTACTGTAACCATTTGTTTGTCAGGATCTATAGCAATCACCTCTGAATTGATCCTGATCTCCATATGAAAACGTGTCCCAAAATTTTCGGGTGTCTGTACAAACAGTTTTTCCCTGTCTTTGATCACATTTCCGATGTAATAGGGCAGACCGCAATTCGCATAGGAAATGTACTGTCCCTTTTCAAACATGATGATTTCCGCTTTTTCATCGTTTCTCCTGATCCTGGCCGCTGTGGTGGCACCACCTGCCACACCGCCGATAATAAGATGTTTCATTGTTTTTTTTTGTATTTTTATAAATATAAATAGTTTGAGTCGTTAATATTTGACAAAGGTAATTATTTCCCATGGAAAATAAAATAGTTACACACATATTTTTTTGTGTTTCATTGATCTTATTGGCAGGCTGCAGTACAGGCAACACTCCTGAACCATACGGTCCCGTACCTGCACCTGCACAATTGGAATGGCAAAAGATGGAGTATTATATGTTCATCCATTTTGGGCCCAATACATTTACGGACCGTGAATGGGGCACCGGAGGGGAAGATCCCGGCGTTTTCAATCCCACTGCACTCGATTGCCGCCAATGGGCATCTACGGCCCGCCAGGCAGAGATGAAGGGGATCATCATAACTGCAAAGCACCACGACGGATTCTGTCTTTGGCCCAGTCAATTCAGCACGCATACTGTCAGGGAAAGTCCCTGGAGGGAAGGAAAAGGAGATGTCCTTGCAGAGCTTTCACTGGCCTGCAGGGAATATGACCTTAAATTTGGCGTATATCTTTCTCCGTGGGACAGGAACCAACCTGCTTACGGAACTGCACAATACAATGAGGTATTTGCCAATACGCTTGCCGAGGTGCTTTCATCCTACGGTCCCGTTTTTGAGCAATGGTTTGACGGGGCTTGCGGTGATGAAACAGGATCCCCTTACGATTGGGAACTGTTTCACGCTAAGGTGCGTAAATACCAGCCCGATGCAGTTATCTTCAGCGATGTGGGCCCCGGAAGCCGCTGGGTGGGTAATGAACGGGGTATGGCCGGTGAAACCAACTGGTCACGCATGGATACCTCCGGATTTACTCCCGGGAAAAATGCCCCTCCGACCTCAATGCTGAACTCCGGGAACCGTCACGGACAACTATGGATACCTGCCGAGGCAGATGTTTCCCTCCGGCCGGGATGGTTTTACAGTCCTTCCACAGACAGCAGCCTGAAAACCGTAGATGAGCTCATGGAGATCTACCTGGGATCAGTGGGCAGAAATGCCAACCTGTTGCTGAACGTGCCTCCGAACCGGACAGGCCGCATTTCTTCAGGAGATTCGCTCAGACTGATGGAATTCAAAAGGAGGCGTATGGAACTGTTTTCAACGAATATAGCAGAATCTGCCCGGACAGAGGCATCTTCCGTCAGGGAGAGAAATTCCGGCCGTTTTGCGCCCGGAAATATAACTGACAGTTCTTACGACACCTACTGGACTCCCCGGGAAGGGAAGTCAGCAGCTTCGTTTACCATGTTCCTGGACCGGGAAGAAACATTCAGTATGATGATCATCCAGGAGTATATACCTTTGGGCCAACGCGTAGCCCGTTTCCAGGTGGAATATATAAACACTTCTGACGACCTGTGGCAAACCATTGCACAAGGGACCACAATAGGTTACAAAAGGATCTTGACGTTTCCACCCGTGACCTCATCGGTAATACGGGTCAGTATCCTGGAAGCCGATGCCCCTCCCCTGATCAATAATGTTGAATTGTATTAATAGGCCTTATCAAACATAAAAAATGAGTATTTTTGATACCAAATGAATAAACTGACCAAATACATCATAGCTACTGCCGTTCTTGCTATCATCGGATTCCTGGTATGGTATTTCAGAAGTATCATTTCCTATATCCTGATCGCCGCCTTCTTATCATTGATCGGTAGCCCTTTGGTCAAACAGATGTCCCGCCTGAGGATCAAAAAATGGAAAATGCCCAAAGCCCTCTCGGCCATACTGGTATTGTTGCTGATGCTGGGTGTGGTGGTCCTCATTTTTTATTTTATGATACCTTTGATAAGCGGGATCGTATCCCGCCTGGAGTCCCTGAAATTGCAAGATATTTCGGCCATAATCTCCCAACCCCTGAGCCAGATAAATGATCTGATGCACCGGTATTTTCCCCGGATTGATCCTGCAGTTACCATAGAATCCCTGCTTTGGACCGAGATAGATAAGATCCTACATCCAGAGATCCTCACACGTTTTTTTGGATCTGTAGCATCGTTTCTGATAAATTTTGGTGTGGGTTTGTTCTCCGTGATCTTCATCACATTCTTTTTCCTTAAGGAAGAAAACATGTTTGGGGATATGCTCCGGGCTATAGTTCCGGTAAAATACGAAGAGAAAGTGTCCCACGCTTTGAAGGCCTCAAATGAATTGTTATTCAGATATTTTGTGGGGATTCTGATACAGGTTGTAGTGATGACCGTTTTGATCTCTACCGGGCTTCATTTCATAGTCAGGATAGAATACCAAATGGCACTTGTCCTGGGACTTGTATTCGGGATCTTTAACATCGTGCCGTATGTGGGGCCGCTGCTGGCAGGTACACTGGGTGTGATACTTGGGGTGGCCACTTCTTACGGGACTTCGGGTTATCCCGGGTTGTTATTGTTTGTTGCAGCCATGGTAGCCGTATACGTAGGGATGAATATGCTGGATACATACCTGATTCAACCTCTGATCTATTCCAGCAGTGTGAAAGCGCATCCCCTTGAAATCTTCCTGGTCATATTGATCTCCGGCTTTATGGGAGGAGCGGTGGGGATGCTGGTTGCTATCCCCGCTTATACCGTTCTGCGGGTTTTTGCCAGCGAATTTCTTTCCCGGTTTAAGATTGTACAGCGTTTAACCGTTAATAAATCCGATCATGCAATTTGAAACATCACAGGTGCTAATTGCTTTTGCCCTGACCCTTTTTGCAGGTCTGGCTACGGGAATAGGATCATTGGTTGCATTTGTGACTAAAAAAACCAATACGTGGTTTCTTTCACTTTCCCTGGGTTTTTCTGCCGGGGTAATGATTTACATATCTTTTATGGAGCTGGTACCTGAAGCCGGGAAGGTATTGAGCGATCTTCAATTGGTACTGTCTTTTTTCGGAGGTATAGGATTGATAGCCATCATAGATTTTTTGATTCCCGAGGATGAGAACCCGCACGAGATCCATCTTGCCGAGGATATGGAAAAAAACAGCCGTTTGAAACGTATGGGGATCATGATCGCTTTAAGTATAGCCATACACAATTTTCCCGAAGGGATCGCGGCTTTCATGGCCGGTATGAACAGCCTGGATGTGGGAATTCCCATCGCCCTGGCTATTGCCATACACAACATCCCCGAAGGTATTGCCGTTTCCGTTCCCATATTCCATTCTACGGGAAGCCGGGAAAAAGCTTTCTGGTATTCATTTCTGTCGGGTTTGGCAGAACCCGTTGGAGCCCTGGTGGGCATGTTTATCCTGTTCCCGTTCTGGAGCCCGTTACTGGAAGGGGTGGTACTGGCGGGTGTCTCGGGTATTATGGTATATATATCCATTGACGAATTGTTACCAGGAGCTGAACGTTTTGGCAGGCACCATTTATCTATTCTGGGTTTTATTGCAGGGATGGCTGTAATGGCAATTAGTTTGCTGATCGCCTGATTTTTATTAGTTTTGTGAATATGAACCTCAATATTCTGAACGAGATCCCTCCTCTGTCCGATAAAGATTGCTTTCACGTTGTTGAACGTTACAAAACGGAATTTACCTACCCTTTACACCAGCACCGGGAATATGAGATTAATTTTATTGAACACGGGAAAGGCTTGAAAAGAACGGTAGGGGACAATATCCAGTACACCGGTGACTACGATCTGATCCTGATATCGGGCGAACGCCTGGAGCACGTATGGGAGCAAGGGGATTGTACCTCTCCCATGATCCGTGAAATTACCATTCAGTTTTCTCCGGATCTACTACCGACCTGTTTGTTGGAAAAAAACCAGTTCAACACCATACGAAAAATGCTGGTTAAAGCCGAGCACGGAGTGGCTTTTCAGCTGAATACTATTATGCGGGTATACAACCTGATAGATACCATTGCCAAAGAAGAAAAAGAATTTGAACAATTCCTGAGACTTTTGAAATTGTTGCACAAGTTATCTTTAGCTCAAAACAGCATCAGCCTGGCAAGCAGCTCATTTGCCCATGCAGAAAGAAATACCGAAAGCCGCAGGGTTTGTAAGGTTAAAGATTTTATCAATCAGAACTATACCAAGGAACTCAGTTTAAATAAATTATCCCAGATGGTGGGAATGTCTCCTGTGGCGTTCAGTCGTTTTTTTAAGTTGCGTACGGGTAAAACACTGTCCAACTACATAATAGACATCCGGTTAGGCTATGCATCCCGGATGCTGGTAGATTCCAATAAAACGATCTCTGAGATCTGTTTTGAGTGCGGGTTCAACAACCTCTCCAATTTTAACAGGATTTTCAAGAAAAAGAAAAATATGACGCCCAAATTATTCAGGGCCCATTACCGGAAGAACAAATCAACGATATAAAAGAGGCTGCCGGCAAGGTTAGTTTTATGATCCCCCCTGTGGCAGAGACCCTTCCGGTCTCTTTCATCCCTTCTTGTTCACCAGTCACGTACAAAATAGCCTCACCTGCCGGAACTCCTTCCAGGGTGGCTTTTCTGGAGGCTCCGTTGTTAACTATGTGTATGGCATAGGCACCCGTGGCCGGATTGCAGAAAGCGGCACAATTTATTAATTCTTTGTCACTATTGAAAGGCACGGAAAAAACGCCTTTCGGTGTGGATGCCAATTGTTTCAGGTTCCAAAAACGCTGTGTGGGCCGCAAAAGGCCTTCCATGGCCGGGACTATGAAATCAAAGGTTGTGGCATCTGAGTTGTCTCCCAGCAAAATTCTTGTGGCAAGGCCCCTGTTAGCCAGATAAGCCCCCATTTCCCGGATGAATCGGGCGTGTTGTTCCGGTGTGTGGTATACGTCAATTCCCAGATCGGATTCGTTAAAGGAGAAGGCATAGGCTTCCACTCCGTAATGCTTTTTAAGGTATTCCAGGTAATCTGCCAGAGAACGGTAGATGGCTTCTGTTTTTGTGGAATCCAGACGGTAGGCTCTCACGCCTCCGCCGCGACGCCAATAATTACGGATATCTCCTTCCACGGCCCATGCAGGAGGAAACCAGGCACTTACAATGACGGGTATACCGCGGGCTGCAAGTCGCCGGGCCATTTCCATGGCATCCTCAACTCGTTGGTCCGGAGCGGGAGGCTGGTCTTCCAGGGGGTGCCAGTTGGCCCACGGCATTTCCACACGTCCCCAGGCTACCCTCATATTGTTCAGGCAGTCTGAAATTTCCTCCAAAACAGTCAAAACGTCTGCCCGGTTCCGAGAAACGGGAAAGAATGGTTACTGGTTCACGATCAATAATACCGTTGGCAGTGATTGAAAATTCCATCGTGGATTCTGTCCCTTTTTCCAGGGAACTGAATAAAGGAATATAGCATATATCCCCGCGGGTAATGATCTGCGGTTTTCGTAGAAAGGACAGAGTAAGGGTTACCCGGTCATTTTTCAGAACCAGTTCCCGTCCTCTGACAGAAGTACTGCTGTTTTCCAGGTGAACTGCAAACCAGGCATTATGAGAGGGCATGGTAGTGTCTGCCTTAGCTGAAACCATAATAGCGGCAGATCCCTTACCGGTGTCTGTGACCGTTTGTTCAAAACAAACTCCGGCATAAGCCGTGGTTACTGTTTGCCTGTAAAATAAGGTCTTTCCAGTCCCTGATCGGAAACTGCCAGGAACGTTTCAAATCCCATCAAATGTCATTCTACACGAATACCCGTAATGTTGCCCCAGGCCATAACCTGGGTCTGGGCCCATAGAGTCACGCAGAAAGAGCTGAGCAACAAAATGAAAGTGGCAATAAATCTTTTCATATTCAACGTATTATTTCTTAAAGACCTTGAAAGAGTGTGGTTCCAGAGTTATTGTAATTTTTTGTGAATCAACGGTATATTCTTTATTTTCTGTCAGTTCATGGACTTTATTTTCACCTGAGGTAATAATTAAGTTGATCTGCACGGGTTCATCCAAAAAGGATTCCACAATAAAGGTCCCGTTATCGTATGTAAAGAGACTTACCATGGCAGGTCCTTCAATGCGTACATCCACGTCCCGGCTCATGAAAAAGCGGATCATGTTTAGGGCCTGGTCGGGAAATTCATAGAGATCGGCAAAATTGTCGGGGATGGTGAGCACGTACATATTGCCTTCTGCAAAGGGACATCTGAGCAGGATGGGATAACCGATCACCCCTTTTGTCAGGGGATTTCCTGCCGATACTATTTCCCAGGAGTCGTTCGTCAGGTAGTTCACCTGTGGGATCAGCAAGTCTTTGTCGCTTTTCCCATTCCATCCGAAATCATTGACAATGGCTTTCAGGTCGGAGCAACGGACTTCGGCAATGGAAGCGATCTTTTTTGGTATGGCCTTGACCAATCCGGTGGTAACGATCACATCCCCGCCCTTAAGCAATTGTTTTTTGATCTTTGATTCAATGTCCGAATCGAATTTTGCCTGTTCCGTGAGCAAGACTACTTGTTTGTCTTCCGGGAAACAGGGACGCATATCCATGGGAAGGCCTATCATCCCCAGGTAATTTTGAAGGAAATCTTCTCCCGTTGCATGGAATGGTTTGTAGGAAACAATGCCGGCCGGATCGCCCAGTTCTCCCAAAAACCGGTCGGCGTAGCGGAATGTTTCGGTTGCGGTTTTTCCCAATTGGGGTTGTCTCAGCAGCTGGTTGTAGGCAAAAAGGGTTACTTCAGGAGCTTTGGCAAACAAGGTTAGCCAAAGTTGTTCGGCATAGCGGTACATGCCCATATGGGAACCTCCGCTGTCTACCCATCCTCCGAAATTGTATCCGGAACGAAGGTTGTCCAGGTATCTGAAAATATTGTAGCTCAGGTAATTTTGCAAGTGTTGTGCCGAGGAGGGATCCTGGGTTTACTTTTCGGGCAGGGCCCAAGACCAGGCTTTTCCCGGCTTCTGTCATCAGTTTAAGACGATATTCCGTCCAGCTCATATCCCCTTTGGCTTCTACACAAAGGGAACATTTGCAGCTGGTAAAAAAGAAATCGTCCAAAATGAAATCGTCAAAATAACGTGCAGTATATTCAGCGATCTCCTGTACCTTTTTGCGGTGTTCGGGATTGGTGTAGCAAAATGTTTCAAAACTGTTGGATTCATCTATAGTGTATGTAATACCTCCGCCTATTTCCAGTCCTTTTTCCTTAAAAAAGCGAATGGCTTTGCTCAATGTGGCATCAGGAACGATCAGCAGGTCACGGTGGGTTTCCAGGTAGATCTTGTCCGGTTGCACCTGTTCGGATATAACACGCCAGGTGGAATCCAGCCAGTGGCTGTCTTTCATCTTTTCCACCTCGTAAGCACGGGTATAGATGGAAACCTTGAAATTTTGGTATTGTTGGGCACCTGCCTGGAGAAACAGCAACAGGCCAATCAGGGATAACAATATTTTTTTCATTATTTGTTGTTTTATTTGTTGCGGTATTCAATGGAATCTCTTTTTCCTTCTGTCAGCATTTTTTCTACTTTACCCAGATCCCAGTCAACCAAACCGGTGACAAATTCGGGAACATTGTACGAAAAGAACGTCATGTTGTAAAATTCCAGCGGTTCTTTCTGGGGCAATAAGAAGGGTTTGGAGATTTCCCCTTCTTCATTGATGCAGGCAAAAAACGGTCTTGTGTACAATCCGTCAAGACGCCGACTGCTGAATACGAACCAGGTCCCTTCCGAGGACCAGCTGTGGTAGCTTTCCACATCGTCGCTGTTCACTTCCTTCATTTCCCTCAGGGAACCGTCCCGCAGATCGTACAGCCACAGATCGGCTTCTTTATGCCAAATAGAGAAGTTGCCGTAATCGAACAACGTGAACATTATGTATTTGCCGTCCGGAGAGGGTCTGGCGTAGGATATGCTTTTTCCCATAGCTGCAGCATTCACAAGAGTATCTACGTGATCCCCAAAGGTCATGGTTTTGGGATCGAATGCGATCGCACACAGGTTATAGCGTATTTCTTTGTAATTCCCGGGAATCTTTTGAAAAGCCGAGGAGCTGAAATACAGGGTTTTACCGTCGGGAGAAAAAGATGGAAATGTTTCAAAATCGTTTGTCGTCAGCAATTCGGTCGAAATGATTTTCCGGCTTTCGGGGTGGTACACGACCACATCAGATGCGAGGTCTATCACCTCAATACGTTCATCCCGTATAGCATGAAAAACCTGTATGGTCTGATTGACCGAATACACGATGAAATCTCCTGAAGGGTGCCAGTAGGGATAAACGCAGTTTCCCGCGGTTTCTTTGGTCTTCGTGTTAAGGATCTCGATCTCTTCTCCTTTTTTTATTATGGTCCCGCCAAGTTCTCCACGAATATGCAGGCTCATGTTGTCGGGATTGTTTCCCGTAAAAGAGTGGCAGTTCATGCAGTTGCCGGGTATAAGGGTGTTTTCAAGCAGGGGGATCTCTTTGAAAGAGGACAGATCCCTTTGATAGATCCCCATTTTGCTGTAGACTTCGTATCCGGGGGCAATTAGCCGGTATACCAGGTATTGGTTTACAGGAACCGGATTCACGTATACAGTAAATGGCAAATATTGTATCCATCCTTTGTCTTTGTATTTTGCATATACCGTAAAAGACAGGCTGTCTCCGGCGTTTTCTTCCAGAAACTGTTTCCATTGAGCAAGTTTAAAAGCCGCCGATTTGAGATGGTTTATTTCCAGCATACCACTTTTTGCTCCTTGTGCTTTAACGTACATTCTTGTGGCGTTATCGGTCATCTGGAAATGCAGGGGAGTAATGTTTACCGGAACCGTAACCCCTGAATAATCCGGGAAAACAGGAGGTAATGTATCTGAGAGATCTGCATTGGGAACACCTCTCTTACATCCGTTCCATATCATTAAGGCAATCAGTGTTGTCGTTATCAGGAGTATCTTTTTCATTTTCTGAAATGTAAATAATACCAATAAGTTCCCGAATGGTTCTTTTTCAACACTTCTTCGGGGTTGGATGAATTCAAATAAATATTCTGGTAAGCTACCAGTTCTTGCTTAACCCTGTCACTGACAGGATAAGGTACGGTCCTGACAGGGTCTTCGTGACTCAGTGACCAGATGTATATCAGGGCTTCCTGGTAACTGACCGGAAGGTGCTGGTAACGGAGTTCCATGCCCAATGGGTAATACTGCATGAAACGGTCAAGATCTTTGGTCAGTAAACAGTACGCCAGCAAGTATTCGTATGCCATGTAATGAGTAAAGTTCTGCTGGAGCAAAATCCCCAGCATCATATCTTTTTCCTTCTCAGAATCCAGAAAATCGGTTTTACTGCGGTATTTTCTCAAGGTCCCCCATTCCGGATGCTTGTTGATGGCTTCTTCATCTTCAAGAAAAGACGTAACGTAATTGGCCCATTTCTTGTAAAATAATGTCTTTTGGAGGATAATCAGGTATTTCCGGGCCACTTTGTACTGCCCGTTTATCAGATTGGTTTCTGCCAGTCTTTTCACGGATCGTGCACTTTTCCAGTAATTGGGAAGTGATTCCATGGATTCAAAGGCAAATCGCTGGGATGTGTTGATGAATCCCAGGTGGTAGTATATCTCTCCTGTTATCATGGAAATGGTAAAATCCCTAGCAAAGGTGGGGATCAGCCCTTCAGGGCCGTTTTGGTAATACCGGAACATGTTGTCCGACATCATACCGCTTTTACATAAAGAAAGATTCAGGCAGGCAACAGAGAGAGGTGAGGACGGTGATTCGCGGTCAGCTCGTTTAATGGCTTTGTCCCATTGTTGCATCCTTACAAAATGGTCATAAGCCATGATGTCCTCTTTGTTCTTCTGGGTGTTGATGGCTATCATGTATCCGCCCAGAACGACCAGGGCCAGTGAGAGTAGGATACCAGTCAGGGCTTCGTTTTTCTGTTTTCTGAAATCTGACGGAAGTACGAGAAAGGACAGGGGTATGAGCAGGCACATAAGCCACATGACCCAGATCCCTGAAGGATAGAGTACAGGGAACCTGAAATAGTCGGTGCCTATGACCAGCCTGGCAAAAGGATATTGCGGCAGGATCGTTTTTGCCATCAGGAAACAGCCTGCTAGTATAACCGTTACGGCCACAGTCAGCATAATCTTCCTTGCAGCGAAACCTTTTTTACTCCATTCAATGAATACACATCCCAATGCAAAAAAGAGAACAGCTCCCCCGGCCAGCCAGTAAAGAATGGGAATGCAGATCAGGATGAATGTCATACGTGCCGGGGTGTTGCGGATATAGAAATAATTCAGCCAGAAGACCAACCCCAGGAGTACGGAAAAGATGCCACTTGCCAAAAAATTCTCATTGCACAACAGGATCCAGTAAAAAACAGGGGGAATAAAAGATATGGCAAACCAAGCACCGGTAGGCCGGATCTTTTTGCCTATACTGTGTATAAACCATTGAAGTGACATGAGAAGTATTGCAATTATTCCAGCTCCCAACCAGGAAAACAGAAAGAACTGAGTAACAAAAGTTCCCAGGTAGTCGGCAAACCCACCCGGTTTTGAAATCATGTCCAGAAAATAGTCCGGAGTAGTCAAAAAAAGCTGAAATTGCTCGTGGTAATGCAAATGGTGAGGGTATATCGTGCCAAAAAACAGAAAAACCGCCAACCCGAAAAGAAAAGGCAGAATCTTCTGAATATAATTGTAAGTCTTATTCATGATAAGCGTTTTATTTCATGGAAACGTTCTCGGCAGGTGTCTTTTTGTAAATACGTTCAATATCTGTTGCGCCGAAGGGCAGTTTCCCTTTGGACAGCTCGGGAATATTATACGATTTAAGCGTGTTGTCGTATATATGAGGATCTTTTTGGGGCAACACAAAGGGTTTGCTGGCATTCCCGTCTCCATCTATATAACAAAAATAGGGTTTTCCGTAAATTCCGTCATCCCGCTTGCTGGCGAAAACGAACCACTTGCTGTTGGAAGACCAGCTGTGGTAAGTATCAGAGTAAGTCGAATTTACACTTTCCAATTTGTTAATCTCCCCGGTATCCAGGTGAAGCAGCCACATATCGGTTTCCTGGTGCCATATGGGAAAGGTTCCGTAATCGGCCATGGTAAAAAGCAGGTATTTTCCGTCCGGGGACGTTTTGGGATGACAAACGGACAATCCCATGGAAGAGGCTTTGACTACTGTATCTACCTTTGATCCCCAGCTTCCGGAAGCCGGATCAAAGGAAATTTTCAGCAGGTCGTATCTCAAATGGTAAATGCTGTCGGGAACGCTTATATGTTGGGCATTGCAATAAAAAACGGTATTGCCGTCGGCCGAAAAAACCGGAAAAGTTCTGAATTCCCGGGGAAAATCTTCAGGGAAAGGATTTACCGTATTGTCCCTGAAATCTACTATGACCAGATCGGATTCGGAGTCATATACTTCCAGTCTTTCTCCTTTCTGGGTGTGAAACCCGGGGAGCACAATGTTGGAGGAGAATACCCCGTAATCTCCGGAAGGATGTATGTTCCCGTATACTACGGGCGAGATCATTTCCGGGTTGTTGATATTGATCTTGCGTAGTTCCCCGTTCCGGTTGAGTACCGTACCTCCTCCCTGACCTCTAAGGTGAAAGAACGAAAGACCGGGGTCCTGGTTCCCGTATGTGTGGCAATTCATACAACTGTTATCAGTCAGGCTGTTATCGGCTATGATACGTTCGCGGAACGTTTCCACATTTCTTTCGGCCAGTTGCAGGGATTTCCATACTTCGTACCCAGGTTCAATAAGACGGTAGCTCAGATAAGGATCAATGGTCTCAGGGGTCAAGTAGATATTGAAAGGAGCGTAACGGGTCCATAAGCCGTTCTCCTTAACCGTAACTTCCACCCGTATCCGGCCGGGCCTGACGGAGGCTGCCTGAAGCATCTTGCGCCATTTTCCCATGGGAATACGGATCCTGTTGCTGCCTTTAAGTTTTATGGTTGTACTTTCCGAAGTAATTGTGACCTGTAGTTTTTCTGCCCGACGGACCATAAAATTCAGGGGGGCAATATTTACCGGGATCGTAACTTCTTTATAATCCGGATAAATGGGAGGGAACTGTTTGTTTTCCGTTACCCCGTGCGGTTGGCTGCAGGAGGTCATCACAGCCAGAACACACAAAATTCCTATGTAAACCGGTGCTTTCATTGTTGTAACATGGCAAAATGGTAATAAAACCAGAAAGTGTTGCCGTAGACTTCCTGTAACGGTGCCGGATCTCCTCCGGATTTTCCGTATGCGTTGGTATATTCCATAAAATGATTCATTACGGAGTATGGGATCCCGTATGCCTGAAGCGCTTCATCGGAAGCTCCTTCGCGGTATAAAGAAACTATAAGGGCCTGTGCGTAAACAACCGGTATCGTTTCCGCTCTCCAAACAAACCATTTATCGTAAGCTTCCCGGAAAGCCGGGATGTCTTTTCTTAAAATATGCGTGCAAAGCAGGTAATCCAGTGCCATTTTGTTTTCCGGATTGCTTTCCAGCAAAATTTCAAGCGCATTCACATAATCATCGGCAAGACGGACAGTATCCACGGAGGGTATTTTCTCCCTCAGGGGAACGTCCGTAGCATGCAAGAGCGTTCGTTGTTCCCGTGCCCACTTTCTGTAAAACAACGTTTTTTCAAGCAGGCCGAGGTATTTTTCCGCGGCGGGGGCATCGCCTATGGCGATGTGTATCTCGGCAAGTCTTTTTGTAAGGCGGGAACTTCTGTGATTTTGGGAAAATATCATGCCCAGCATGGCCGAGTGCTGCGCCATGTTCATGTCGCCCAGGCGGAAAAAAACTTCATTGCTAAAGGCGATGGTCAACGGAGTGGATAGCTGCGAAACGGGAAGAAACAACGCCCCCGGACCGGGTTGGTAAAAAAGGAACAGCCAGTCACCCAGCAGATCGCTTTGAGACAGGGCCAGGTTGGTATAATAGGATGCAACCCGGTTTTGCATTCCGTATTGTTGTGCCAGGTATATGACTTTAAACCAGTTCCCTTTTTGTGTCTGGTAATCCAGGGCCAGTATTTTTTCCCAGGTGAAACTGATGTTTAGGGAGAGCGGAGCTTTAATCGGATATTTGTAAGCCTGGGCGGGACTGATCAGGAAGACCGGGCGCAGGAGCAATGGGATGAGCATTCCCAATAGGGCAGGAATGAAGATCAGCAAACGGTTTTTAACTATACGGGTTAGCCCAAAGACAAGCCATAGAGCGGTAAAGATGATGACTCCGTGTCCCGCCAGGTAATAGACGAAAGCAAACACCGGCAGGAACAACCATGTATAAAGGTGTCTGTTGCGGATACGGATAATAAGTAGGAAAGAGCCTAAAGCCAGAAGGGTAGACAAGGTGCTGCTCAGGGGATAGTGCAATCCGCAATGAAAAAGGAATTCCACTGCTACGGGAATAGCTGCCATGGCAGAAGCCGGAGCCGAAAGCATTCCAAAAGAACGGAACACTTTGCGAAACAGCAGCCATTCTGTTAATAATGAAAGACTTACAATAACAGCGCCACCAGCGGCTGTAATGTAGAACTGTGTCAGCAGATCTCCCGCATAACTTGTCAACCAGGCAGGTTTATTCAGATAAGAAAGAAAATTATCCGAGGTGTGCAGGAACAATGTCATTTGCTCCTTCAGCAGATTATGGTAAGGGTAAAGGAACAGGAAAAACAGGAAAGCAGTAACGGTCAGGGTCCCTGCCGCCAGCCATTCCATCCATTTTCCCTTGTGCTTCATTCTCCGCTCATTAGTTTAACAAACCTGCCTACCGCAGTACCTGCATTTTCTTCAATGAACCTGCGGTTGTATTCTGAAAACTCTTTCTGAACCTTTTCCCATTGTTCCAGGATCACCGATCCGATGGAATCATCCACGTTGGAAGTGTGCATTTGTCTGAGTATGTACATGGTCTGGTCGGCCTTCATTTTGGCATCTTTCCAGGCTTGCAGGCGTTCGTTTTGCAGGGTGCCTCCGGAAGAACTCAGGGAATCCAGCCTGACCCATATCTTTTCTCCGGGTTCCTGGACCACAAGGAGTTCCTGGATTTCCAGGCGTAGCTGGGGCCGCAAACGGATGATCTTCACCTGGGCCGAGTCGGCTTTGCCGGTGAAAACAAAGGTCTTGTTTTCCACCTGTACCGAGTCAATGATGCGGGGCATCACACCGTCCAGGGGCAACAGAAATACATATTCCCCGTCGTATTTTTCGTCGGGCAGGGTGCCTTTTATCTCGTAAATACGTTGATCTGCACATGAGCCCAACAGAAATGCCAGTAAAGGGATAAGTAACAGTCTACCATACATAACATACAAAGATAATGAAAAAAAGGGGCAGCTCCGGGAGCCGCCCTCTTTTTTCATAAGAATGATAATCCCGGTAAATTACTGTGTTTTGAACATCCAGAACCAGGCAGTGCCCCATGAACCGGCTCCCGGTTCTGGGTAGGACAATACCATGTTGGTTTCCGTGAGTTTCAAAATGTCGTAATTGTACACGGGAGCATTGCTTTCGTTGGGAGATTTTCCGCAGAGAACGGTTACGTTCTTAGTGTTCAGTTTCCCTTTTGCCCATACATTACCACCGTCATCCAGGGTAATTTTAGACATGTCGAAAATAAAAGAACCCTGTTGGCTGGTGCCGTCGTTGTAATTCTTGATCAGACGGGCACCTGCGATGGTAAACATCATGCTGGCTCCGGCACCTTCGCCGGGAGCCTGGCCGTTGATATCGCCAAGTGATACAACCCACCAACATGGAGCTGCGCAGCCTTTGTAGCCGCCGTTACCCCATACACCGGGGCCGGTAACATCGTCCCATACCCAGGTTTGCTCTCCTGTGGGTCCGCAGAAAAGTGCCCATTCGGGTTCTACATCATACAATTCATCAACCTGTACGGTCAATGTTTTGGTGATCATTGTGCCGTCTGCGTTCAGTCCCGTGAAAATAATGTCGTTGGCTCCTTTCATCATCACCTTGACGGTCCCTTTTGTTCCCACGAACAGTCCAACTCCGAAATCCCATGAAGACAGGCAGGCGTTGCCGTCGCTGTTCAGATCAATGTAGTTGGAGTTTTTACCATCCCTGATCTGTGGAACCGCAGAGATATTGAGCTGACTTTCCGTGATACCTCCCTTGAGTTCTTGTCTGATCTCAACGGGCTGGCAAGCGGAAAGCAGTACAAAAACAGCTGAAATAGCAAGGATTATACTTTTTTTCATATTATAATGTTTTATCGTTTTTAAAATACTAGTTCCAGCTTCCGAACACGGCATCGGTACCCCAACCGGGATTCTGTACCAATACTCCGTCGGAAAGGTTCACTTCGGATGAAGGCAGAGGCAAAAAGCCGCGGGTTGCCTGGTAACGGGCAGCGTAACCGGCGCCCTGGTCTTTCATTACGTTTTGTACACCGCGGTTCCAGATGGTCTGGTTCAACTGGCCGGTAAGCGCATCAATGGCATAATTATCTCCCCAGCGGCGCATGTCACCCCAGCGCAATCCTTCGAAGGCAAGCTCAAACCGGCGTTCTTTCTGCAAAGCTTCGAATGAATAGGATACGGCGGGCAGGCCTGCACGTTCACGTACCCGGTTGATCCCGTCTGCAGTTCCCGTTAACTCGGAATGCATGAGCAAAACATCGGCAAAACGGACCAGGACAAGATCGGTCTCGTGAGCCAGCTGGAAGTCATCTGATTCTCCGTCACCGTAATATTCGGTGGAGGAGGTAAAGCTGTTGTACAAGGTTTTGATACTGCCGTCGCTTTCGTATTCCTTGGCTCCTGTGATGGCAATCACTTTCTTCTGCCAGAAGGTGGTTTCTTCCATCAAAGCGTCAGCACCATATACATAGTTGGGCCTTTCGGCGGCTGCAAGTATAGAAGCTTTGCGGCGCATATCTGTAGGTTCCTGTTCCAGCCAGTCATCCCAAAGTTGCGGGTTGACAGTTCCGGCACCCCAGCCTTGTCCGAAAGGAAACAGGTTCTTGTATTGATCGGATGTACCGGCATTACGTATGGCAAAAAACAGGCAGTACTGGTTGGAATAACCTACGGTCGTGCTCCAGCTTGCCAGGTGAGAGCATTTGATGGCAAAAACAGTTTCCGGGTTGGTACCGTCCTTTAGCCAGTATTCTCCATTGGCAGCCAGATCGGATACATAGTCGTAATCCTTGGCACTAAGAGAGTTGCTGTAAGGCCATATCCGGCGGAAATCGTTAGCCAGTGTATGTCCGCTGTTGTTGATACAATCTTCCAGGGCCGCAATCACTTCCGCTTTCGTTACGCTTCCGCTAATATTGAATTCTTCATCCATCATGGGCAACTCGGTTTTTCCGTAGAATCCCGTGTAGAACAGGAAAACCCGCGCCAATAATGCCTGTGCAGACCAACGCGTTGCGTGCCCTTCACCGGAGATGGTTGCATTGTAGGGGTCGTTGGGCATGATGTCGGAAGCTTTCTTGAGGTCAGCAGCGATGAAGGCGTAGATCTCTTCCTGGGTAGACTGTGCCGGGTATTCGGCAACTTCAGATACATTTTGGGGTACCTGGGTGATCAGAGGAACGTCCCCGAACATTTGTACCAGTTCAAAATAGAACAGGGCACGAAGGAAAAGGGTTTCACCCATCAACTGGTTACGCAGTTTCTCGTCTTCCACCTTGTCAAGGTTGGCAATAGCCATGTTGGCACGGCTGATACCGGAGTACCTGTCCGACCAGAAAGTACTGTATTGGTTCTGGTCTACATACATCAAGTGCTCCAGACTGGTCCAGTGTTTGTCGTTCTCACCACCTCCGGCGAACATGTCGTCAGAGAGGAGCTGAGCTGCAAAATAGTAGGAGTTTCCACAGTTTGCAAGCACCTTGTTGAGGGTAGCATACACCCCGGTTACCATCTGGACAGCATCATCTGCCGTTTTTGGATAGTTACCTGTGTTTTTCTTGGTGTAACTCTCCGTGTCAAGGAAAGCTTCACAGCTTGAAAAAAGCAGGGCAGCAAGTGCTATGAATAATATCTTTTTCATACTGTATATCAATTAAAATTTAAGATTTAAACCTACCATATACGTTCTGGGGGCAGGGTAGTAACCAAGGTCGATGCCCTGTACCCAGCCCTGATCATATCCGTAACCGATCTCGGGATCAAGTCCGGAATAATTGGTGAAGGTGTAAACGTTTTGTGCAGATACGTACAAACGAACCTGTCCGAAAGGCAATTTGCGGAACGCCTGTTTGAAATCGTATCCGATCTGTACATTCTGGATCTTCACGTAATCTCCTTTTTCAATGTAGATGTCGGAGATGTTCTGCCAGTTAATGTTAGTTCCTGAGGTTAGACGGGGCAATTTGTTGGAAGTGCCTTCCCCTGTCCAACGTCCGAAAATATCGGTTGTGAAGTTTTGCAGTGGTGAGTCAGCAAATGAACGGTAGGATTTGGCGATCTCCTGTCCGAAGGCGCCTGCACCCGTGATGCTGAAATCCAGTCCTTTCCATGCAAAATAGATGTTGAATCCCATAAGAATATCCGGATGTCCGCTACCGATCATGGTACGGTCATCTTCAGTTATGGCACCGTCCCCGTTGGTGTCTACAAAAATCAGGTCACCCGGTTTGGCACTGTCGTATTTGGCAGCTGTGTTGTTCACCTGGTCCCAGTTCTGGAAGACTCCGGCGGTTTTGTAACCGTAGAAATAGCCCAGGGGATATCCTACTTCTGCACGGTACATTTCAGTTGTACCCTGGCTTAATACATTGGCAGCACCGTGTATGATGCCTTCAGTGTTGGCAATACGGGTTACTTCGTTCTTATTATAAGATCCGTTGAGCGATATTCCATAGCGGAAATCACCTACAAAATCATCCCACCTAAGGGCCAGTTCCACTCCGGTGTTCATTACGTCACCACCATTGACGGCAGGTGCGTTCAGACCATATACAGCCGGAATTGGTGCAGTAAGAAGCCAGTCACGTGTCATTTTCTGATACCAGTCAAATGCCAGTCCCAGGCGGCCTCTTGCAAAACGGGCATCCAGACCAACGTTCAACTGTTCGGAAGTTTCCCAGGATACATCGGGGTTAGCCAGAATGTCTGCATAACCGCCCACGGTCTGGGTTTTCTTGTCTGATGAAAAATAGTAGCCGTTGCTCACGTCAAAAGCTATAGTTGACAAGTACTGGAAGTTTGAAATACTGCAATTACCGTTTTGTCCCCAGCTGGCGCGGATCTTCAAAAAGTCAATGATATCAGTAGCTCCGGCCATGAAATCTTCGTTGGAGATGGTCCATCCGACAGAAGCGGAGGGGAAATAACCCCAGCGTTTGCCCCTGGCGAAGTTGGAAGAACCGTCAGCACGGAAGATCAGGGTAGCCATATATTTTTCTTTGTAATTGTAGTTGATACGTCCAAAGAACGAAGCTATAGCGCCTTCACCCCATACGGAACCGCCGGCTCCGCGTTGTGACAGTTCAGTGGGTTTGGTGTTGTCCACCCACACATAGTTCATCACACTGTTGATGTCGGTTGTCGGGGTAATGTATCCCGGGAAGATGGAATTAGCACCGGAAGCACTTATGTTCTGGCCCATACCCCATTTTTCAGCGGTTTGACCGATTATGACATCAAACTGGTTATCCGAAAGGTTTAAACTGTAAGATAAGGTATTATCCAGTTTCCAGTCATGTCCCATGCTGCCGCTCTGGCTTACATTGTCAATTGAAGTCCTGGCATTGTTTGACCATGCGGAAATTGCCGTATAGGAACGGTAGTTGCTGGCGCTCATGTTGTAACCGAACTGGGAACGGAAAACCAAATTCTTAATTGGCTGGATCTCCAGGTAAGCGGTTGTACGCAGGGAGTAACTTCTGGATTGATTCAGGCCCTGGCCGTTGTTGGAGAAAGCTCCAATGGGGTTTCCGGAGTTTCCGTCAAACTTCCAGCCTGTATCCTGTTTGTCATAGTAATTGAACCAGTCGCCATCAGCATTGGTCACAGGCAACAGGGGATTGGCCACCAACAGGTTGTGGATCGCGTTCCAGTATATGTTTCCTGTTGCCACACCGTTGTTGGATGTGTAGGTGTAATACAGTGTTTCCCCAAATTTGATGATGTCAAAATCATGACCCTTGAGGATCACATGTTCAGAATTGATACGGGCGGTATAACGTTCAAACTGAGCGTGAACCGGTTTACCAAGGATTCCTTCACTGCCTGAGTACGAGAAACCGAGTGAAAACCTGGAGAGATCGCTACCGCCGGTAACACCTACTGCATGATTCTGGGTGGGAGCTCCTTCGTTGTAGGCTTCCTTGAACCAGTTGGTTCCTTTCCAGCTTCCGTTCATTACAGATTGATAAAGATCGGCAGGAAGGAGGTTGGCCCAGTCATAGGCGGGGTTGCCTTCATTAAAACGTACCTCATCCTGAATGATCATATATTCCTGAGCTGTAAGCAGGTCAGGAGTTTTGGCCAGGAATTGCTGTCCGTAAAATCCGTCATATGTAACGGTGGTTTTGCCCAGTTTTCCCTGTTTGGTGGTTACCAGGATAACCCCGTTGGCGGCACGGGCACCGTAAATGGCAGCCGAAGCAGCATCCTTCAATACGTCAATGGATTCGATATCGTTGGGGTTGATATTGTCCAGGTTACCTCCAACCACTCCGTCAATGACATAGAGAGGAGAAGATGACCCAATGGTACCTAGGCCACGGATAGTCACTTTAAAGCCCGAACCCGGCTGACCGTTGTTCTGAACGATAGTTACACCGGGTGCCTGGCTTTGCAGTGCCGTGAAGGGGCTGATCGTGTTCAGCTTGGCGATGTCGTCACCACTGACCTGAACCGTAGCACCAGTCACGAGTTTCTTTTTCTGCACACCGTACCCGACAACGACCACTTCTTCCAGGGCCTGTGCGTCTTCCTGAAGGATGACTTCCACAAACGTCTGATTGTTCATCAGAGCGATTTCCCGGGTGACGTAGCCAAGATAGGTGACTACTATAGTAGTGTTGTCCGGGACATTGTTAAGGACAACACGTCCATCTGCGTCAGTACTGCCTCCGTTCATAGTTCCCCTGACAACAACGTAAGCCCCTATGACGGGCCCGGCATTGTCAGAAACTACGCATGTAACCGTACGACCTGACTGTTGCAGATCACCGTATGCAGCAAAGGATGTTCCGGTTGCAAGAAGCAACAGAAAAACCCCCGCAAACAGACGTTTCCAAAGAAAGTTTTTCATACGTTTAGTTTTTTTGTTAATAGATAGTTGATTAAGATATTGATATATTAGGTTTGAGTTTACAAGCACAGGTCTTTTCAATTTTCAAATATACAGGGTAAATATAAAAAAAATAAGTATTATTTTATCTGAAAATGACACTTTTTTGTCAGATTGCTGTTTCCGGTTTCAGTTTCCAGAAAAATCAGATATCTACCTTATAAATAGAAACACTCGGCAAGATACGTTTTTTTCTTTCCCGGTGCTTCTTGAAATGGAACAATTTTGGATAAAATAATACTTGATTGTATGAGATCATGAACCTATTTTTGCATCGTGAGAGAAATGCTGATGGTCTATCGGTGAGGGTTAGGTTTGTAAGTAATAGCGAGAGGCGCATGCAACATGTGAAATTTTTGTTGCAATGCGCCTCTTATAATGTTTTTAGTGCTATGAGATCATTTGATGAAAGATTGAACGGGTTGACTGCCGGCCACCTGGCATTGTTGTCACGGGAGAACATCCCGGCAGAAGATCCCTCGGGATGGTTTTATCGTTACCGTTATCCTGTATTGACCGCTGAACACATTCCGCTAGAATGGCGGTATGACATGAACCGGAAAACTAATCCGTTACTGTTACAAAGATTGGGTGTCAATGCCGTGTTTAATGCCGGGGCTATTTTGTGGGAAGGGCGCTATCTGATGGTTGCCCGTGTGGAAGGATTTGACCGGAAATCTTTTTTTGCCATTGCAGAAAGTCCGGACGGGATCAATCAGTTCAGGTTCTGGGATAGGCCGGTTGAGATCCCCGAATGGGGAGAACCCACTACCAACATGTACGACATGCGACTTGTCGCTCATCAGGACGGATGGATCTACGGGATCTTTTGTGCCGAGAGGAAAGACCCGCATGCTCCGGCCGGGGATCTGTCCGCTGCCGTTGCCTCTGCAGGGATCGCACGAACCCGGGACCTGAAAACCTGGGAACGGCTGCCCGACCTGAGATCCCACAGCCAGCAGAGGAACGTGGTCCTGCATCCCGAGTTCGTGAACGGGAAATATGCTTTTTATACCCGGCCGCAGGACGGCTTTATAAACGCAGGCAACGGGAGCGGAATAGGCTGGGCCCTTGTAGACGATATTAAGAATGCCGGTATTGGAGAAGAGATCATTATCAATAAAAGGTACTACCACACCATAAAGGAATTGAAGAACGGGGAAGGTCCCGCTCCCCTAAAAACGTCCAAAGGATGGCTTCATCTGGCACACGGTGTAAGAGGATGTGCCGCAGGTCTGCGGTACGTACTCTTCCTCTATGTAACTTCATTGGAAGAACCCTGGAAAGTGATCGCAGAACCGTCCGGATATTTCATGGCTCCGGAAGGCGGGGAACGGGTGGGTGATGTCTCCAACGTCTTGTTCGCAAACGGTTGGATCCGCAAGGATGACGGCACCATACTGATCTATTACGCATCGAGTGATTCACGGATGCACGTTGCCTCCACAACAGAGGAAATACTGCTGGATTACTCTTTCAATACACCTGCAGATGGGCTGACCAGCGCTGCATCTGTCAAAACCATCAACGATCTCATAACAAAAAACAGCCTGATCCGGGATTAAACGGCTCCTCCGTCTATTGTTACGATGCTCCCGTCATAATTGTATTTCAATTCAGTGACCTTCAGACTGCGCAGCCACGTCTTACCTCCGGAAGGGACACTGTCGTGAAAGAACAGGTACCAACGTCCTTTAAATTCAATAATACAATGATGTGTGGTCCAGCCTATTACCGGTGTTGAGATCACTCCACTGTATATGAAAGGCCTCCAAAGCACATATTAATATTATAATGAGATCCGTCATCATCTCTGAATACGCAGGGTTCTATGGAATAACTGCCTTGTATGGGGGCCTCCATGGGTTTGAAGGGCCCCTCCGGCCGTTTGCTCACGGCCACCCCTATCCGGAAAATATCGGTTTTGTCTTTTCAGGGAAAATACAGGTAATAAAAGCCATTTTTGTAGGCTGTGTCACAATCCCATAAACGGCGTCCTGTCCGGGGAATATCTTTTACATCCTAAGCCATTCCGTGGTCGGTCACTTCACTTTCCGGATTTTCCATGGAGAACACATGATAATCGTTCATGTCAAAATGATTCCCGTTATCGTTCTCGAGAATGCCGGATTCTATATCGTGAGAGGTATATGTATAGCCACCCTTCAAGCAGGTGTACGGCAAGATCGGCTGTGTATAAATGGGGTATCAGGTATCTTGTTTTTTTTCGTGCGTGCGGCCTGTTCTTCCTGGATGGTGAGCTCCGTTTTTTTATTGATCTTGTAAAAGAACAGGCAGAGGGCCGAGAGGAAGAGGCTGGTTCCGAAAACATTCCGTTCGCCATAACGGTCTGCCAGTGGTTTGGAAATGGATATACCCACTAATGTCATGTCAATTTGAATATATCTGTTATATTTTATAATTTGCCATCAAAAAACGATGGTACGATACAAAGTAACCTTAACAAGGGAAGGACATGAACTCTGTAAATATGTGTTAAGCAAGGGAAAACATAGCTCACAGCAATATCGGAATGCTTGTATATTGATAAATGCTGATGAGGGTCCTTATGGACAGAAACTGTCTAATGAGAAAATTGCACAAGTGTTGCAAATAAATCCCAAGACAGTTGAACGAGTGAAACAACGTTTTGTGGAAGAAGGTTTTGATGTATGCCTGGATCGAAAGCCATATCCACAGAAGGGGCCGAAAAAAGCGGATGGTGATTTTGAGGCACATTTGATAGCTCTAAGTTGTAGTGAAGCCCCGGAAGGATATGCACGTTGGTCCTTGCGTATGCTTGCGGACAAGATGGTTGAGCTGGAATATACAGATAGTATCTCTCATGAGACTGTCCGTCAAGTGCTAAAAAAACGCAATCAAACCGTGGCGGGTAAAAGGTTGGGAGATTCGGCCACTGGCAAATAGTGACTTTGTAGCCCATATGGAATCTGTGTAGGTAAAAGATATATCCAAATTATGAAAAGCAAAACGAAGAAAAACTGGGCGCATTTTGTCAGATATATCGCTAATAAGTTATATCCCAATACAGAAAAGATCTTGCTGGTTATGGACAACTTGAATACCCATAAACCCTCAGCGTTGTATGTAACCTTTCCACCTGAAGAAGCTAAACGAATCTGGGACAGATATGAATTCATCTATACGCCTAAACACGGGAGTTGGTTGAACATGGCTGAAATAGAGTTGAATGTACTGATGGGTCAATGCTTAAATCACAGAATCGATTCCATAGCTACCATTAGAAAAGAGGTAAGGGCTTGGGAGAAAGACAAAAATAACAAGAAGCCCAAGATAAACTGGCAATTTAAAACCGATGATGCACGGATAAAATTGAAGCGACTCTATCAGACAATATCACCTTGACATAACACTAGTGTCATAACGATCCTTGGTCTGTTCTTAACCAGGTCTTTTATATATTCTTTTATGGTTGATTTTTGTTCCGGTTTGGGGATGATCCTTTCTTTTGTGGTAAGGAAGGTAATTATAAAGAAAACGACATAAACCACTACCAACAGGAGGTAGGTGATGAAAGCACAAGCAACTTTTCCGGAAGGACTGAAATCAGGGGTGCTGAAAGCCAGTATGGCCATGGCGCCAAACGGTACGGCGGTCCATAGTATCCAGGGACGGAATTTACCCCAGCGGGTCGTGGTCCTGTCAGCTATAATGCCCATGACGGGATTGAAGAAGGCCCCGAACATACCTCCGAAGAAAATGATGAAAGAAGCAGTGGCAGGCGGGATTTTGTACACATCGGTGTAAAAGAAGGCCAGAAATGTCATCAGGGTCTGAAAGATCAGGTTGGCTGCCAGGTCACCCAGGCTGTATCCGATCTTTTCCATGACGGAGATCTTTTGAGTGGAATTGCTCATAGTCAAAAATAAAGATTTAAATTACTTCAAAATCCAGTGCCTTCAGATCTGCGTCATTTGAAGATGATCCGTACATGATCCGGTATTTTCCTGCACGGGGAGCCAGTTCGTCAACGGATTCATCATAGAATTCGAAAGCTTTGGAATCCAGATCAATGGTAACAGTGGAAGTGCTGCCTGCAGCAATATTGACCCGTTTGAATCCTTTGAGAGACTTTATGGGAGCTTCCGGATTGTCCAGGCTTTTTACGTATACCTGTACTACTTCATCGCCGTCATATTTTCCGCTGTTGGTAACGGGTATGCTAATTTTCACGCCTTTGCCTGCTTTAACGCTTTGTCTGGATAACCTGGCATCTCCGTATTCGAAAGTGGTGTATGAAAGTCCATACCCGAAGGCATAAAGAGGTTCCCCCCGGAAGTACCTGTAGGTGCGGCCTTCCATATCATAATTTTCAAAATCAGGCAGCTGGTCTGTAGATTTGTAGAATGTAACAGGCAGTCTTCCTGCGGGATTGTAGTCCCCAAAGAGAACATCGGCCACTGCCAATCCTGCAGCCTGTCCTCCGTACCATGCCTGAATGAGGGCATTGTAATGGGTCTCAATATTACCAAAACCCATAGCACTTCCTGAACAGTTCACCAGGATGACCGGTTTGCCGGTGTTGTGCATGGCAGAAAGAAGTTTCTTCTGCACGTCAGGAAGTTCAATTTTTGTACGGTCGCCGCCGCTAAAGCCCTCGTAAGAAACGGGCATCTCTTCACCTTCCAGCCGGGCAGAAATGCCACCTACGACAATGATGGCATCCGCGTCTTTTACTCTTTGGGCAAGCGCGTCGAACTCGGCAAGGTTCCTTTCGGTAAGGCTGAAAGTAAGGAATGCAAAGCCTTGTTCGCCTTTGGTGTAATCCACCTGAATGTTGTAGGTCTGTCCTTTGACAACCGGGAATGTTGTGGCCGGTGTAGATGATCTGAACCACCCGAATCCCCTTGCAGGTTCTTTCTGCTCAGCTACAGTCCTTCCGTTTACGGTAAACTTAAAAGTGTCGCTGCCAACCAGTGAGTAGTACATTTTTCCTGTGAAGTTGGCAACGAATTTGCCTTTCAGACGGGCGGAAATGTTGGTCTGGTTGACATTGTCAGCAAAGCGGTAGTCTCCGAAAGTACGCATATTGACGGTTGTGTAATAACCTGAATTGGCAGGAGTGCCTTCGAATTTTTGATTGTTGAAGAACTCTGCATAAAGGCCCTTTCCGTTGTTGATGTCAGGCATGTGGTCAGTGGTAAGGTATCTGTCCACCAGTTCACAGGCTTTGTCATAGATAACCTCTGTGCCTGGAATGGACTGTCTGATAGCGTCTACGATCGAAATAGTGTTCTCAGCGGTGGGAATACCGTTGTAATTTCCGTTATGCATGGAAACGTTGTCAGCGTTGGGTCCGACAACGGCAATGGTTTTGACGTCTTTGGGAAGAGGAAGTACTCCGTCATTTTTCAGCAGTACCATGGCTTCTCTGGCAGCTTTCAGTGAGAGTGCGGTATTGCCAGGGCTGCTCAGGTCGCTTTTATCCAGGTTTTTCCAGGGTATCATATCTTCAGGATCGAACATGCCAAGCTCAATGCGTGAGCGGAGGATGCGTGTAAGCGCAACATCAAGGTCGGTTTCGTTGATAAGTCCTTTTTTAAGACTTTCAATGAGTGCTGCATAACTCGTACCGCACTCCAGGTCGGTTCCGGCCAAAACCGCGGCAGCACTGGCTGTGGCTGCGTCGGGATGGGTTTCATGTTGTCCTTTTGTGTAGAAATTATTAATGGCACTGCAGTCAGAAAGCACCAATGATTCATAGCCCCATTTATTGCGGAGAATGTCCTGGAGCAATCTTTCGCTGCCACAGCAGGGTTCGCCTTCATACCTGTTGTATGCGCACATGACTTCCTGAACATTCCCTACCTGTACGATCTCCTTGAATGCGGGCAGATAAGTCTCCCAAAGGTCTCTCATAGATACGGAGACATCAAACCTGTGCCGGAGAGGTTCCGGTCCGCTGTGAACGGCATAGTGCTTAACGCAGGCATGTGTCTTGAAATAATCCTTGTCATCACCTTGCATACCTTTTACGGTGGCTATACCCATGACACTTGCCAGGTAGGGGTCTTCACCGCTTGTTTCCTGGCCGCGGCCCCACCTTGGGTCACGGAATATGTTGATATTGGGACACCAGAACGACAGGCCCTGATGCCAGATCCCTCCTGTGGCTTCTGTTTTCCCGAATTCGTTATGGTCCGTAGTGTTCCATACGGCACGTGCTTCATCAGATACGACAGAGTAGATCTGGTATTGTTGCTCTGCATCAAATGTTGCTGCAAGTGCTATGCACTGAGGAAATACGGTAACATCGTCATAACAAATGCCATGACATGCTTCATTCCACCAGTTGTAAGCAGGAATTCCCAGTCGGTCGACAGAAACGGAACCATTCATCATGAGTCCGACCTTTTCTTCCGGAGTCAGTAGTGATAGGAGGTTTTCAACGCGTTTGTCTACTGAAAGACGCGGATTTTTGAAAGGATACTCGTAGCTCTTGTTGTTGCATGAAACAAGAGTAAAAAGCGCAGCTGCGCAGACTAAAAATTTTAGATGTTTCATTTATCAAGTATTTAAGTTAAATCAGTTGTCTTTATAGTTGAATCTTATTTCTTTAACCGGACGGGCAGGATCGTTTGTGATCAAAAAGACGCTGAAAGCATTCTTCAGTGATCCTGCCTTGATCTCTTTACTTTCGCCGGGATGGATGACATTGCCTTTATTAATATTGATCTGTATGCCCGCTTCTGTTTCAACGGCACGCACATGGAGGTCTGCGCTGCCTCTGTTCCCTATTGTGAAATGTCCTTCAAAGCTGCGGGTCAGTAATTTTCTTTTCAGCGAAACGAGGGAAGGAGAAACTACCAGATCGGGAACAACAGATCCTCTATCTCTAATATGGTCTGTGCATATGCAGGAAGTGTTTACCGCAAAAGGTGTTCGAACTCCATCTACCAGAATATCAACGATATCTTTTTTTATTCCGTAGTTATCAGGATCTTCCGGTATTTCATAGGTAAATTCAATATTGACAGTTTCACCGGGAGCGATCGATCCGGAGTGATCTGTTGATAAAAAAGAAGATGCTGCGCGAGGTCGTGCTATAACTTTTACTGATCCTGAAGACGTATTGATAACGGATATCTTTTTAGAGACAGATCCTCCAAGCGGGGTGTACCCCAAATTCAAGTGATCTGAAGTAGCGTATACATTATCGGTTATCCTGAATTTAAATTGTTCATCAACACTTCGTTCTTCAGGGATCACATTGGCTGTAATGCTTAGTTTGACAAGGAAATTCCCTTCTGATGAATAGATGTCCACATACCTGTACACTTTGCCTGCTTCTCCTGTCGGATTGAACCTGATGATTATCTCGCCCATTTCACCCCTCCCGAAGGACTCCCGGGTGAATATTGCGTTCACACAGCTACAACTGGGGGAATTGCGTCCGAATGTTAACTGACCGGCTGATGTGTTTACGAAAGTGAATGTTTGAAATACTGAACCATCCGCTTCCTTAATACTGCCTAAATCCCGCGAAATGGCGTCAAATCTGAGCGAAGAGGAATTACTTTGCCCATATAGAACGGGACAGAGAAAAATACACGCTAGTAGGCAATAAACGGTTTTATCCACGTTAACAAACATAGAATAAAAAGTAACCGCGAACAATATTATGAACCCTTTTCAGAAGAAATGGTCTTATTTTGAAATATGTCAATATGCACTCACATGAATATATTGTTGTACTTGAACTGATTCTTTAATAATATGGAAGAATAGGGTAACTGTTTGGGGTTCATGAGTTTTATTTTTACAACAATAAAATATAAATCATACATCAAAAATGACACGTAATCTGATAACTGTTGTGGTTATATTGTCTTCAGTTACTCTGGCGTTTTCCCAAACTCCTTCCCGGCACAATCTTCCCGGTAAAATTTATCCGCAAGTCAATCAGGATAATTCTGTAACATTCACTTTTTATGCTCCGTCAGCCAATGCAGTAGTTCTTTCTCTGGACAGGGATTACCTGATGAACAAGGATGAGAACAGCCTCTGGATGGTGACGTCCGATACCCAGTCGGAAGGTTTTCATTATTATTCACTGAAAGTAGGAGGGCTGTCATTCGCCGATCCGTCAGTGTATACATTTTACGGTTGCAGCCGTTATTCAAGTGCCATAGAAATTCCCGAGAATGAGAAGGATAGTAACTGGTATATGCCAAATAAAAAGGTTCCTCACGGCGCGGTACGCTCCCTGAGGTTTTGGTCTGATGTAAGCAATAAGTACAGAAGGATGTATATATATACACCTGCAGAATATGACATCAACACGGACAAACTTTATCCTGTGTTATACCTTCTGCACGGTGGCGGAGAAGATGAGACAGGCTGGCCAAACCAGGGGCGGATGGACAATATTATGGACAACCTCATTGCTGCCGGCGATGCCGTTCCCATGATCGTAGTTATGGACAGAGGTTCTGCTACCCTGGCTGATGCCGATCCTACTGAAATAAACCGTAACTTATTCGACTTTACTGCTTATGATCGTGTGGTCGTAGAGGAAGTGGTCCCAATGATCGATTACGGATACAGAACCCTTGCCGATCGCAACAACAGGGCGATCGCCGGACTTTCCCTGGGAGGATTCCAAAGCTGGAGCATCGGCCTTTTACATAAGGATCTTTTCGCTTATATAGGCGATTTTAGCGGATCAGGGATGGTTGCCTCTCCTGAGAACTATAACGCAGACCTGAATAACCGGGTGAAACTTCTTTACGTTAGTATTGGTACTGAAGAGCCTGAACATATGTATGCAGGGGTGAAAGCATTTCATGATCTACTTGATAATAATGGAGTTAAACACGTTTATTACGAGTCTCCCGGAACAGGACACGAATGGCAAACCTGGCTTCGTTCACTCAATCAGTTCGCTGCCCTGTTGTTTCAATGAAAGGTGATCGATTTTCAGGAAGCTTATTCTTCCATTCTTAGATTTTTTACGAATACCGAAGGTGAAATGTTGAACTGCTTGTGAAAACTTGTTGTGAAGTATGATGGTGAAGAGAAACCAACCAGGTAGGCCACTTCGTTTACCCTGTATTCCTGTGTCGATAACATTTCAGCTGCCTTCTTCAATCTGCAAATGCGAATATACTCATTGGTATTCAATCCGGTATTCGCTTTTATTTTCCTGTAAAGGGTAGACTTACTGGTGCCGATCAATTGGGTGAGCGTATCAATACCCAGATCCTGTTCCGCCATGTGCTTCATGATCGTTTCATGAAGCTTGTCCATAAACGCTTTTTCAACATTGTTAAAAGAAACACTGTTGAAATGGGACAGGGGAGAATTTGCAAACTGTCTGTAGGCAATTTCCTTATTTTTGAAGAGATTTGAGATATTGGCCATTAAAAGTTCAATCGCAAAAGGTTTTTCTATGTACCCGTCTGCACCTACCTGCAGTGTTTCTATACGCGTCTCAACGCCAACGGCAGCTGTCAGAAGGATAACCGGAATATGGCTGTACTCAATGTCGTTCTTTATGAAGTTGCACAATTGACAACCGTCCATAACAGGCATCATAAGATCAGTAACTACCAGATCGATCTTCTGCTCTTTTATTATTTTCATGCCTTCTTCGCCGTTTGAAGCAGTGAAGACATTGTATTCGGAAGAAAGCTCCTTGCAAAGATAACGTCTCATTTCAGCGGCATCTTCAACAATCAGGATCGTATGTTTGCTGCTGTCCGAATCGGTATCTGCAATATTATCTTCATCAAAATCCTTTTCTGTTTCCTGTTCGTTTATAAGAGATGGCTCATCAAGAGGCAGTTTAAGAACGAATGAATTCTTATCTTTTTCTTCAGGATCAAGAACCAGGGAACCTTTGTGGAGATTTGCAAGCGTTCTGGCGTATGGAAGTCCCAGGCCGGTACCGTTGCTTCCCTTAAGCTGTGCACTTACAGTCCTGATCTGGTAGAAAGGAGTGAAAATTTTCTCTCTTTCGTTAACCGGTATTAGGTCCCCGTCGTTGGTGACGCGGATAATCACATTCTTGTCAGTCTCGGATACGGTGAGTGATAACTCAATGCTGTTCTTACAGTATTTGATAGCGTTTGACAGCAAGTTGCTGACAATTTTTTTCACTATTTCCGCCGAGCACATCATCATAACAGGTTGGTCGGGCATGTTGACCGTGTATGAAATATGTTGTTCTTTTGCGGCTTTGGCAAAGTATTCGCATGTTTTCCTGACAACAGAGCAGATATCTTCCTTAAGGAAGTTTACCGTGATCTGGTTTTTCTCCATCTTTCTTATGTCAAGAAGTTGGTTGGTAAGTTCCAAAAGCCTGTTTGTGTTGGATTTGATGGTCATGATATCATCCCTGGATGCTTCTGTATATTCCTTATGAAAAATTATTTTCTCTACAGGCATCTTTATGAGCGACAAAGGGGTGCGTATTTCGTGTGTGATGTTTGTGAAGAAATTGATTTTTGCATCGTATATCTCTTTTTGTTTCAAAGCTTCCATTTGCTCAAGTTTGCTTGTCTCTTCAATTTTCCTTTTCTTGAATATGAGTATTAGAAAAAATGCGGCAATGGCTGCAAGGATCAGAGAATATACAATGTATGCAAATACAGACCTGTGGAAAGGCGGTACTACAACAATTGACAGGCGTTTGTGTGATTCAGGAGATCCGCTGCCCAATAGCCTTACATCAAAGCGATAGTGCCCGGGATTCATGTCTGTAAATACGATCGTGTTTTCCGTAGACACTTTCTGAATTGATTTTCTTCTTCCGCTTGAGAGAGTATATTCGTACAAAGGAGTACAAATATTGGAATAATACAGAGCTGAATATGAAATGGACAGATATGCCGCGTCAGATTCCCGGATCCGTATTTTTTCAGATGTGACGGCAGCTTCCCGGTCCGTATTTATAACATTAAAATTTTCATTTGTCCCGGTGTGTATGTCCTGGATATAGAGTGGTGCAGTAGTGATGGGATCTTTGAGGTTGGCAGGATTGAATGTTATCATACCGTTAGTGGTGCCAAAGCATATCTGTCCCGACGGGAACTGGTAGCATGATCCGTATGAGAACTGGTTACCGACAATACCATTATTATCCAGGTAGACTTTCATCACAGAATCTTTGGTGGGATCAACAGTGGCCAGACCTTTTGTGGTGGAAACCCACAACAATCCTTTCTGATCCTGAGTAACAGCACATGCGATATTTGAAGGAAGACCGTCGTTACGGGTAATATGTGTAAATGAAATATCTCCTTCCATGGATGTCCTGCACAATCCTCCTCCTTCAGTAGCTACCCATAATGTGTGTGATGAATCTTCAAAAAAATATGTAATGTAGTTTGATTCAAGTCCGGAACCTGTTCCGGGCTGTATGCTGTTAAAACTCTTAAGGCCGTCTTTGCTGTAAAAGATGCCGGATCCGTAAGTGCCTACCCATACAGTACCATAACTATCCTGATATAGAGTGTGAATGAAACGGTGACCCGGGCCTTCAATAAATTCAAAACTATCTGTAGTACTTTCATATCTGTACAATCCATATGTAGTCCCTATCAAAATGGAATTATTGTCGGTTTTGAGAATGCATACACATTGATCTGACGGCAGGCCGGGATGTTTGTCAATTTTGCCAGAATCCGGATCGTATAAAAAGAGTCCTTTGTTATATGATGCAATCCAAAGAACGTCTTCTTCCTGAAGCAACCCGTGGATGTTCAAATTGGAAGGGAATCCTTCTTTGTTTGAATACCAGATTGCTCTTCTGTCGTTAAAGTTTAATTTGTTGAGATTCCCGTCTTCAGTACCGATCCAGAGATTGCTTTCATCATCAGGAGTTAAGGCATGTACAAGTTTTCCATGGAATGTCCCGTCATAACCCGTGTAAAAGATCTGCCCAAAACTGTTTTTTCTGTTGTGCCAAAGATTCAAACCTCCATAGTAGGTTCCCATCCAAACGTTCCCTTCGTTATCCTGCAATATGCTAATTACATTGGTGTTGCTCAATGCATTTCTTGCCGAGTCGTCAATGAAGGAAGTAGTTTTTTGATGATCATCATAAACAACCAACCCGTCGAGTGTGCCGATCCAGTATTCAGAGTCAGTCCTGGGTAAAAGACAATTGACCGGATGCCCGACATTGATCAGATATTCACAGTCTCCGCTATTAATATTAAGTCTGATAAGATCATAAGTGTTGGTTGATATAAGAAGGTATTTGTCGTTTATTGTTTTAATATGAATAGGGTATGAATCGGAAGACTTTGTCCTGTCAGTGATCAGGGAAAATATTTCAAAATAGTCGGTATCAGGGTTGTAGCGACGTATGTCTCCCTGATAGGTGGTGAACCAAATATAGCCTTCTTTGTCCACGCATGAATGCAGAGCGTTGAAGTGTCTTTCAGAGGAATACCGGACATATTCACCGGAACTTCTGTCCAATTTAAAAATCGAAACGGAAGAAACGAACCAGACATTGTTATCCTTGTCAACGTTGATGTCAAAAAATCTGTGTCCTTCCAGTTCATTAACGCAGGTTACCTCAGAGGTGTACAGATTATAGAAGCCGGTCCCGTTAGTTGAGCAGCACCAAAGCATCCCGTCCTGGTCTTCACATAATGAAAACGTCATTCCGTTAATGCAGCTCTTGAGATTGGGATCCTCAAGAACGGTGAAATCTTTTCCGTTAAAGCGGCAAATCCCGTCCTTGGTCCCGAACCACAGGAATCCGAAATGATCCTGGACTGTACATGTGACAGTATTGTTCGGCAAACCGTTATCACTCTTGTAATGTTTGAAATAATAATGCCCGTTCCCATTTGCACTTATTGATATTGCATAGAGCAAAAATGCAGTCAGAATGAATTGTCTCATATAAGAAATGACCTGTAATTATATTTTACGAAGATACTCATACTTGTTTTAAGAAATCTTCCAAATACTTTCAAAATTGATCCTTCTATTGTCACAATTACTTTTTTCGTAAATATAAAGGACAATACGGGAAATGAAACATAAGAATATTTCATTATCGTTCACATGCTTTGAGTTTTGATTCATAAATCCGGATTTGAAAGACGCCGGGCTTTTAATGGGCGATTAACAAATCAATATGAACCCAATTTGCAATAATGTTCTATGATTGATAAATACCTTTAAAATTGAAACCAATTTAACCAAATTACTTATTTTTTAACCTATTATCTAATTTATGACAAAGCAATTATTATTTGTAGTAAAAATCGTTTTGATTTTTGCCGCATCCCTGACGGGAATAAATTCTTATGCCCAGTCTCGTGCAATCAGCGGTAAAGTCATAGATGATTCCGGTGCTCCTATCTCGGGAGCATCAGTAATTGTCATCGGTAATGAACGTATTTATACGATTACCGATTTAGATGGAAATTTTGCGCTGGAGGTTCCAGCCGGAGCTAATTTGAACGTATCATTTATCGGTTACAAGTCACAGGTTGTCGCCATTGGCAACCAAAGGACTTTGGAAATCACTTTGGTTGAGGATGCAGAAATCCTTGAAGAAGTAGTGGTTGTCGGTTATGGTGTTCAAAAGAAAAGCGATGTAACCGGATCTGTCTCATCAGTCAGGGCCGAAGATCTTGTTGACCGTTCCACATCCGATGCAGCTAATGCATTACAGGGAAAGGCAGCAGGTGTTCAAATCCTGAACCTTTCTGCAGCTCCCGGTGCAGGCTCAAAAATCCGGGTTCGCGGGTATTCTTCCAATTCTTCCGATGGCCTTGGCCCCTTGCTTATTGTTGATGGTCTTCAGGTTGATAACATCCAGTACCTGGATCCCAGCATGATCGAATCCATGGAGGTTCTCAAAGATGCTGCATCCGCTGCCATTTACGGTGCCCAGGCCGGTAATGGTGTGGTTCTGATCACCACAAAGACGGGTGGCCGGGACAGAGGCAGGAGCCAGGTATTCTATAATTTCCAGAATGTATGGAATTCATTGGGGAAAGCCTCTGAGGTGATGAATGCAGAACAGTACATAGATTACAAGATCGCTCAGGGTGTTCTCTCACAACAACGGCTTAATGATCTGGGATATGACGGAACGGATACCAATTGGTCCGATGCGGTTTTCACAACCAGTTTGACCAAACGCCATACAGTCGGTGTCATGGGTGGAAACGACCGGGGACAGTTTTATACGGCACTGAACTTTGTCAATGACGACGGTATCGTTCGTGGCAATAAAGATGTTTACGAACGTCTTTCTGCTCAGCTAAACGCTGATTACAAGATCAAAGATTGGCTTACCGTAGGTACAAATACGTCTATAGAAAAATGGAAAACCAGGTCGGTCAGCCAGCATAACGAGTTTGGATCGGTTATGATGGGAACGCTTACTCAGGATCCTCTCACCCCTGTGTATTATCCAACGTACGATGATCTTACTCAGGATATGAAGAACCACTATGACGCAGGTGACAGGATCCTGGGAGACGAAAACGGTTTCTATGCCGTTTCAAGAATCGTTGAGACTGACTCAGGTCACCCGTTTATTCAGAGAGATAAGGAAGATGTTGAAAACCAGGGCATTAATATTCGCGGTGCTATCTACGCGAATTTGTCGCCTATTAAGGGTCTTACCGTTACATCCCGTTTCGGATATCGCATATACCAAAGCTATTACAGCAGATATGCAGCTCCATATTATGCCAATTCAATGGCATATAAGACTAACTATGATATCGCGGCAAATTCAAACCAGGGCTTCTACTATCAGTGGGAAAACTTTGCGAACTATATGTTCAATATCAATAAAAACACCTTTACTTTGATGGGCGGTATGTCCTTCATACAGAATAATACTTTTGGTGTGAACGGATCCGGTAGTGGTCCGGATCCTCTTCAGGGATATGCTCCTAATTTCCGCTACCTGAGTTACCTCAATAACAACGAAGACACATCCAAGAATGTATCGGGAGCACCTGGTGTTTCCGCCAATCTTTCCTACTTCGGTCGTATTCACTGGAACTATGCAGACAGGTACAACATCCAGGTAAACTTCCGTGCAGATGCGTACGACTCGTCTAAACTGCCAATAAACTCCAGGTGGGGATATTTCCCGTCAGTATCAGCCGGTTGGGTGCTTTCCAATGAACCTTTTATGGAAAGTATCAGCGAGGAAGCCATCACATTCCTCAAGTTACGCGGTTCATGGGGTGTAAACGGTAATATATCTGTGCTGAACAATTATCCATATGCAACGACCATTTCTTACAATGCAAACTGGTATCAGTATTTTCCGGACAGTCCGGCTGTTTCTTACGGATCAAGCCCGTCAGGACTGGCTAACCCCAACCTTACATGGGAAACTTCAGTCCAGTGGGACTTGGGTCTTGATGCACGTTTTCTGAGAGATCGCCTCCGTTTGGGTATGGACTATTATGTAAAGACAACCAAAGACCTTCTTGTAAATGTTTCTCCTGTTGCCGAGGTAGGTGTGGGATCTTCCACCATAAACGCCGGTGAAGTTGAGAACAAAGGTTTTGAACTTGAACTGGAATGGAGGGATTCCAAGGGAGACTTCCGTTATTCAATCAGTGCCAATGCTGCGTATCTTCACAATGAAGTAACTTACCTTGATCCTACCATTTCCAGAATTCAGGGAATGGCCCCCGTTCAATCGACTGAGCTCTCCACACAGTTTGAGGTTGGTTATCCTATTTGGTATATGAGAGGATATCAATACGAAGGTGTTGATAAAGCAACCGGTAAACCGATCCTGGCGGATCTGGATGGTAACGGGATTATAGACGCTGCTGATCAGACGATGGTAGGATGTGGTATTCCTGATCTGACTTATGGTTTGACCATCAAACTTGCCTGGAAAGGTCTTGATTTCACATTATTCGGTACAGGCACATACGGTAACGAGATCTTTGCAGTATCATACCGTGGTGACCGTCCTTTATACAACTCCCTGGAATACTTCCACAAGAATGCCTGGACAGAATCCAACAAAGATGCCACCATGCCAAGTGCCATCAGTGTAGTTTCGGATTCCCAATTCTGGGGCTCAAGTGCCACTGTATTTAACGGATCATACTTCAAGATCAAACAGATCCAGTTGGGGTACACACTTCCTCATAATTGGACTCAAAAGATCTTCATCAGCAATTTGAGGGTATATGCTTCTTTGGATGACTATTTCACATTCTCAAAGTATCCCGGTATGGATCCTGAAACAGCATCCTCGGGAAGAGCCGATTCGATAGGATTCGATAAAGGCTCCTATCCTACAAGAAAGAAAGCTGTAATTGGTATAAACATTGCGTTTTAATTACCCAACAAAGATTATTATGAAAAAATATATCATTCCCATTTTGTTACTGGCCTTTAGCTTTTCAGCATGTCAGAAGCTACTTGAGATAGATCAAAAAGGCGTCATTTCCACGGACTCCTTCTACCAGACAGATGAAGATGCAGAATCTGCTTTGGTTGCTGCTTACGAGCAGGCGATGTTAGGGATCGTCAGAAATAACGAATATATCTACTCTCCCTATAATGCCATTCTTACCTACCCCTCTGATGATATCTATGCTGCCGGATCAAACTACGGTGACAACGATTATCTTGCGGCACTCAACGAGTTCCGTGAGGATATAAACAACCAGTGCGTAAGTAATATGTACAAAGGTTTTTATAAAGCAATCTACGGGGCAAATCTTGTAATAGATAATTTTGAATATGGTTCAAGTACCGTTAAGGACAGATGCATCTCTGAAGCCAGAGTCATTCGAGCTTTCAGTCACATGATGCTGGCCATCCTTTGGGGAACCCCTCCGATAGTTGACCACGTACTTACCGGGGCAGATCGTCCGGGTAATTCTGAAAGTCAGGAGGCCGTCCTAAGATGGTCTGCCGCCGAGTGCATTGATGCTGCAAAATATCTTGATGAGAGACAAAGCACAGGCGATAAAGCGGGTGCTGCAAAGATCACCAAAGGTGCTGCATATGCCTTTGCCGGTAAAGCACTCATGTTTGCAGGAGATTATGCTGCTGCAAAAACCGAGTTGAAAAAGGTGATCACTTCAGGGAAGTACGCACTTGTACCCGGTAACAGGATTGGCGAGCATTTCCACGTTGAGGGAGACGGAAACGAAGAAAAAATCTTTGAATTCAACCAGGTTTACAATTCCAGCATAGGTTTGTGGAGCGGTCGTATTCAGCGTTCTACCTGGATGCAGGTTCAACTTTGGAACTGGCGTGCCGACAGGTTGGGCGGTACACCAAGCAATCTCTTTGGCGGCGGTTGGGGCGGTATCAATCCTACCGGTGAGTTTGCTGAAGCACTAATTGCCAACGATGGTTTTGATTCATATCGCCGGAAGGCCTGGATTGCAACATATGATGAGGTTCTTTATGAGATGCCTTATGTCAGCGATAAAGATTGTCCCACACGCGAGGATAAGGAAAAAGATCCCTATCGTGGCATCATTGAGCCTGTGGGATTGTATGGACATGAAGGTTATTTCCATCTTAAACTTATTGCTTCTGCCACTGATATCAAGGATGGGATGTACTCAGATACGAACTTTTTGATAATGCGTTATGCCGAAGTACTCCTTATGTATGCCGAATGTTGTGCTCATACTAACGATAATGATGGTTTACAGTATCTTAATATGATACAGCAAAGGGCAGGATCCCAGACAATCAGCACTTCTCTTACCCTTGATGCCGTTAAAAAAGAAAAACAGTTTGAGATGTGGATGGAAGGCTGCCGATTCATTGACCTGGTACGTTGGGGTGAAGCTGCAAGCAAACTGGCAAATAACGGAGACAGCGTTCCTTCATTCAAAGATAAATTCGCTACTGAGTTCAGTGGCAAACATGAAGGTTTTGTTGACTGGTCAGATGCAGATGTCAATAGCGGTAAGGAGCATGGGTTCAAAGCCGGAAAGCATGAACTTTATCCGTTCCCCTTCAGTGAATTATCAATTAATGAAAACATAGTACAGAATCCAGGATGGTAATTTTAGTTTTGGTTTTAGATTTTGGGTCTTGATTCATTTTGATTTTGTGCGGGAGTGGATCCCATTACGGGGTCCACTCCATTTTTATCCGAATTGTCGTAACTATAACAACAAAACAATATTGTTCAATGAGATTATTTGTGTTTACTATTATTGCGGTTTCATCATTGTTGCTGACTGCCTGTAAGACTAATTCGCAGTCTGAAGCCAAAGTCCCCGAAATCATTCAGCCTGGAGAACAGGCCCCGTTCGCAGATTCGGGACAAAGGAATTTTGGCGGATTCCGCCGAAGAGATACGACAGGTAAAGCCCCGGCTCCTCGTCCACGATTTCAGATGCCTGAAGTCAGTACGGTACATTTTAACGATCTGGTCATGAGCGATCCGTTCATATATCCCCATCCCGAAACACAAACCTATTACCTTACCAGCTCCGGCGGATGGATGTATAAGAGCAATGATCTTAAGATATGGACCGGCCCTTATAATATAATTGATATCAAAGGACTTTGGCTGGAGAAAGCCGGATTTGCCGCGGCTGCTGAAATTCACAGGATTGGCGATAAATATTATTATGCCGGGACATGGAGCGACCACAGTGACCTGATAGAGCAGGTTCCCAGAAGATACAATGTCCCTCACAACCAAACCTATCTGCTCAGGGCAGATAACCCCGAAGGTCCGTATACCTCGTTTGCCATTGAGCCCGGTTATGATTACCAGCCTCTCGACTGGGATTGTATAGACGGGACTCTCTACCAAGAAAACGGGAAGATCTATATGATCTTTGTACACGAATGGACACAGCTCATAGATGGCACAATGGATTACATTGAACTAGCTCCGGACCTGAGTTACACGGTTTCCGAGAAACCTGTTACCATGTTCCGTGCAACAGAGGCGCCATGGGCGATGGAAATGAATTCCATTGGTGAAGCCACTTTTGGTCTGAAAATGCCCGGATGGGTGACAGACGGGCCCCAGATGTTCCGTACGCAAACCGGTAAGCTCGGTATGCTTTGGTCAAGCTGGGGTAAAGAAAGATACGTTCAGGGAATAGCTTATTCCGAATCCGGGACCATTGCCGGTCCTTGGGTTCAGGAAGAAGATGCATTCCTTTCCAATAACTCCGGTCATGGCATGCTCTTCAGAACATTTGAAGGAAAGCTTATCTTCCTGGTTCATCACGCTGCGGAAAACGGACCCAGGAAACCGCAATACTGGAATGTAGATGATTCCGGAGATAAGCTTGTCTTAGGTAATCAAATCAATATCTGATGTTATGAAAAAACTGTTTTTAGTTCTCTTACTTATTCTATACGCTCTTTCTTCTGATGCACAGGATAAGAATTTCCACATTTTTCTGTGTTTCGGACAATCAAATATGGAAGGAGCCGCCAGAATTGAAGCTCAGGATACAATTAATATTAGTGATCGCTTCCTGATGATGGCCGCAGTGGACGATCTGTCACGCGGACGTGTGAAAGGCCAATGGTACAAGGCCGTTCCCCCTCTTTGCAGAGAAAAGACGGGTCTTACTCCGGTAGATTATTTCGGCCGTACTTTAACGGAACAGCTTCCTCAAAATCATACCATAGGCGTAATAAACGTTTCCATTGGAGGATGCAAGATCGAAGCTTTCATGAAAGATCAGATTGAAGCATACGTAAAAACGGCTCCGGAATGGATGATCCCCATGCTTAAGGCATATGAAAACGATCCCTATCAGTGGCTGCTTGGCCTTGCCAAGAGAGCTCAAAAAGACGGAGTGATCTCCGGGATCCTTCTTCACCAGGGTGAGTCGAACATCGGCGAAGAGGATTGGCCCCTCAAAGTAAAAAGTGTATATGAGAATTTGCTCAAAGATCTGAATCTAAAAGCAGAAAATGTTCCTCTTATTGCCGGAGAAGTAGTGAATGCTGACAGGGGGGGAGATCCGCAAGTATGAACTACATTATTGACAAACTGCCTGAAACCATTCCTACAGCCCATGTGGTATCATCAAGCGGCTGCACCCAGTTCTTTGACCAGATCCATTTTGATGCTGCCGGATATCGTGAGATGGGCAGACGTTACGCTGCCGTTATGCTCCCTCTTATGGGATACAAGGCCCCGGTTTCACTTATGTACCATGTCCCTGTAGAATCTCCCGTTCTCCATCGTTTTGGGGGAGGAGTGACATTCAATATCAGAGCCCCTCATGCCAGTTCCGTGCTTCTTTCCTCACAGTTTCTTACCGAGAATGTGCCTTTGACAATGAACAGGGAAGGTATTTGGAGTCTAACTCAAAGGGTGAAGGATCCGGATATTTATCAGTACCATTTTATTGTAGACGGTGTCACTGTAGCGGATCCGTCCAATACCGATATCTTCCCCAATGAAGGGTTCAAGGCCAGTCTTCTTACCATTCCGGATGAAAAGGCTTTGTATCACGTCAACGATGTTCCCCACGGCCGTGTGACTTATTGTATATATAAATCCGAAGTTCTTGGCATGAACCGTCCTGTGTTGGTTTACACTCCTGCCGAATATGAAGACGGAGACATCTCTTATCCTGTTTTCTATTTGATCAGTGGCACTACCGATACAGAGGAAACCTGGTTCAAAGTGGGCAGGGTCAATACAATCCTTGACAACCTCATTGCCCAGGGAAAAGCGAATCCTATGATCGTTGTGATGCCCTACGGCAATATGATGAACGGAACGCCTATGCCTTCCTCTTTGCAGGCCGCTGAAATGTACAACGTGTTTGCAAAAGAAATGACCGAATGCATTATACCGTTCGTCCAGAAGGAGTTCCGCACTCTGGAAGGACGAGAAAACAGGGCAATAGCCGGTTTTTCAAGGGGCGGCGGTCAATCTCTCTTTACTGCCTTTTCACATTTAGACAAATTCGCCTGGGTATGTTCCTACAGCGCATACCTTACTCCTGAAGTAATGGATATATATTTCCCTTCATTCACTACATCTGCTCATAATGTCAACTCTCAAATGAAACTGATCTGGTTCGGTATAGGCTCAGATGATTTTCTTTATAAGGACGTTGTAAAGAATAGGGAATACTTTGACACCATTGGAATAGAATACAAGGGGATAACCACGACCGGTGGGCATACATGGATGAACGCCAGAACATATCTTGCCACTACGTTACAAATGTTGTTTAAATAAAATCCACCAACAAAAACATCAATTATGAGACACCCAATTTTTTTATCGATTTTTCTGCTGTTATCCGCTTTCGCATCAAAAGCATACACACAGAATCTTCAAATCAATGATCTGGAATATTTTGAGGATACAGGCATTAATGTGCTGGTTTACAGTAATAATTATGCCGGTATGTTTTGCGACGAAAAGACAGCAGCTATAGAATTGATCCAGAGAGGAGAGAGAATAAGCACAGGTGGTGGTATCCGCCTGATGAACACTCCTGAACAATGGGATATTTTCCCCGACCTTATTAACAGGACTGTTAACCGTGCAGATAATTCCATTGAAGTGGAGCTCAAATACAATGATTATGACTTTTCATCCAGGGTCAAAGTCACTTCCACCGAAAAAGGTGTCAGGTTGGCTGTTTTTCTGGACAATCCTGTTCCGGAGGAACTCGTCGGGCGTGCAGGTCTAAACTGGGAATTCTTTCCTGCGACTTTCTTTGGTAAAACGTATATTATGGACGGAAACCCGGGAATACTGCCTATGTATCCGGCAGATAATACCCACATGCGTCCCCGGAGCGAGAAAATTGAGCAGTTTTACGGACTTTCCACGTTCGATGACAGAGGCCGGAACGAATTTATTGTACCTCATCCCTTTTCTACAGGACATAACCTGGTTTTCGCTCCGGAAGACTCCGATTTACGCGTGTGTATATCTTCCGAGTCGGAGATCAACCTCTTTGACGGGAGAAATCTTGCCCAGAACGGCACATTCGTAGTCCGTTCATTCCTTCCCGGAAATAAAACAGGCAAGGTCCTTGAATGGTATATCGAGCCTTCCTATGATCCAAATTGGGTAAGAGAACCGAATATCGGGTTTTCACAGATCGGTTATACTCCGGCACAAAAGAAAGTAGCTGTTGCAGAACTTGACAAAAATGCGTCGCCCGTGGAAACGGCAGATATCATCCGCGTTTCTGAAAAGGGAGAAGAAGCAGTGGTCTACAAGGCAGAGGTCAAACCATGGGGAGTATACAACCACAGGTATAACTATGCCACTATAGATTTTAGCGAAGTACAGGAGCCGGGCCTTTATTGCATAAAGTTAGGAGAAAGCAAGACAAATGTCTTCCCTGTAAACAAGGATGTTTATCAAGGTAAATGGCATTTATCTATGGATATATTCCTTCCGGTTCATATGGACCATATGGAAGTCAATGAAGGTTATCGCACATGGCATGGAAGGTCCCATATGGACGATGCACTTCAGGCTCCCGTAAATTACGAACAGTTTGACGGATACAGACAGGGTCCGGTTACCAATACAAAATATGAATCATGGGAACATATACCGGGACTTGCAGTAGGTGGATGGTTTGATGCCGGTGACTATGATATTCAGAGCAGAACGGTAGTTTCCATGACTTCTGACCTCGTCTCTTTGTGGGATATGTTCCAACCCGAGAGAGACCAGACGTTTATAGACCAAAAAACGCAATTTGTGGATATACATCGTCCGGACGGTATTCCCGATGTAATACAGCAGATCAAGCATGGCGTACTCAACATAAACGCTCAGGTCGAGAACATTGGTTTTGTTGCCCAGGGAATTGTTCAAGGCAACATGTATCAGTACCATCACCTGGGAGACGCTGTCACGATAACTGACGGTCTGATCTATAACCCTTTACTGGAACCATACCAAACGGATGGCCGGACATCAGGGACCCGTGATGACAGGCTGGTATTCACAGGCAATTTCAGTCCTGCCGGCACCATGTCCACAGTCGCTTCCCTTGCATCCGCAGCCAGAGCGCTCAAACCTTATTATCCGGAACTTGCTGAACGAGCTCTCAAAAATGCTCTGATGCTTTGGAACAAATATTTTGAAGATGCCGATCCTGCCAAGGCAACGAATCGCAGAATGAGATGGTTCAGGGGAGACAGCAGGATCGGTGCCGCAGTTGAGCTTTGGAAAACCACCGGAGAAACAAATTATAAGGACTTTTTTGAAGAGGCTGTTATTAAGCAGCTTGAACCGGTAGAGATGAATTTCCCGGGAGCCCCCTCAGGAAAGTATTACAACCTGGGTACGGCTCTGAGCATTTATCCTGTCATGGATAAAGATTTCCAGGAAAAGGTTAAGGCAATTATTCCTGAATATGTGGAGTCGATCAAAGAGAACAATTCTCAGACTCCTTACGGTGTGCCCATTTCGGGCCGTGGATGGGGTGGAAATGACCAGGTTATCAGATGGGCATACAGTAACTACCTTGTATGGAAATACTTCCCGGAAATGATAGATCCTGAACTTGTATTACTTGGATTACACTATATCTACGGTTGTCATCCCTACTCAAATGTTTCATTCATTACATCTGTAGGCGTGAACACCAAAAAAGTCGCTTACGGCAGCACCCGAGCCGATTATACTGTGATCCCGGGCGGAGTTATCCCGGGTCTTCTTCTTCTGGCACCTGATTATATGGAGAACAAGGATGATTATCCGTTCCTGTGGGGAGAGAATGAGTGTTGTACAAATTCAATCCCAAATTTCGTGATGCTATCACTTGCCGCCGAAGAAGTGGCTGCTGCAATTAACAAATAAGATCTTTACTAACACTACATTGTACCAATAATGATAAAGAAAATTATTCAAAGAACACTCATAACAATGGCAGTTGCACTGTTTTCCGTTTCTGCCTTTGCTCAGAGTAAAACATTTTGCAATCCGATTGACCTTCTGGCGGGAACCCAGAGGGCCAGTCGCGGTGGAGAGCCTGTTGTGCTGATATACCAGGACGATTACTATCTGTTTGTTACAGGGACCAGGGGATATTGGTATTCTCCTGATCTCCTGGACTGGACCTACGTGGATTCACCCACTTTTCCGGGTGGAGTAATATCAGTCATCGAGAAAGACGGTATTCTCTATGCCTGCTCCATGAACAACAAGAATGTGTACAAGTGCGAAGAACCCAAGAAAGGGGAGTGGACGCTTACGGCAACTTTTGACAGTGATCGCTACGGCGACGCAAACATGTTCCTGGATGAGGACGGAAGACTCTATCTTTTCTACGGCTGGTCACAGATCATGCCGTTCAAGGTAGTGGAACTGGACGTGAACACCTTTAAGGAGATTGACGGTCCCAAGGTTCTTTTCTTTGGGGATTACAAGAATCACGGATTTGAGAACAGGAGGAATGAAGATGTGATCTTCTCCATTTTCAACGGTAGAAGAGACTATTTTGAAGAGGAATTTCCCTGGATCGAAGGACCGTGGGTAACCAAGCACCAGGGCAAGTATTATTTGCAGTATGCAGCCATCGGTCTTGAATTTCTTTCTTATTCACATGGTGTATATGTGGCAGACAATCCCATGGGTCCCTACGAATATTCCGAGCACAACCCCCTGACATTCAAAACCACCGGTTTTGCCGTAGGGGCAGGCCACGGAAGTACATTCCACGACAAGAACGGTCAGCTCTGGACAATTTGCATGATACCTGCATGGTATGCCGGTAACGGCGGTGCCGAACTTGCGATCTATCCTACTGCAGTTGATGAAGACGGGGTTATGTATTCCAATACGGCTTACGGGGACTATCCTCAATACTGGCCCGGAACCAGAACAGATGCTGTAGACAACAACCTGACCGGATGGCTCTTACTTTCCTATAATAAACGTCTTGAAGTTTCTTCAACTTTTGAGGACAATATTCCTGCCAACGCCGTTGATGAGGACTTTATGACATGTTGGTCCGCCCGGACAGGAGATCCGGACGAGTATCTGACGGTTGATCTTGGAAAAGTCAGTGAGATCTATGCGCTCCAGTGCAACTTTGACCACATTGGTTCAACGGTCAGTGTGGGACGCGGATTCAGACCGTCACCAGCTCCGGATCACTATCAGTGTTATACGGTTGAAGTGTCTAACGACAATGCTACCTGGACCACTGTTATTGACAAAAGTGACAACAAGTTTGATCTCAGGCACGATTATACGGAACTTAGTAAACCTGTTAAGGCAAGATATGTTAAGATCACCAACGTGGCTACTCACGATGAGGCCAAATTTGCCGTAAAGGATCTACGTGTTTTTGGAAATCCCGATGTTGTTAAAAGTGTAAATGTTACTGATTTCAAAGCTGTCCGGAACCAGGCTGACCGCTGGGAGGCCATCCTCCTCTGGGAACCTGTCAAAGGAGCTGACGGCTATGTGGTACGTTACGGGATAGAACCGGAAAAACTGTACAACAGTTATATGGTTTACGATACAAATTTCCTCACGATCCACAGCCTGAATACTGCCCCTGAATATTTTTACGAAATTGAGGCATTTGATTCGGGACTGGATTACTATCAGGAAATCTCTGAAGTAGTTAATGGTACCGGTGCCGAGATCGAACTTACGAAGATCAAACCCGGAGAACGTCCGGCCTGGGGTTGGGGAGGAGCAGACGTTCCCCGCTTGATGATCCATCAGGGTCAGAATGATTATGTATTTGAAGACATAGAACCCGGTTATAATTATACCCTCAGGCATTCTTACGGACCCGTTCTATGGCAGGGTGAACTAACCGAAAATGAACTTATTGGTGACAGCCCCCAACCGACTATTACCGTTAATCTTACCGAACTTGGAGTAGGGACCAGAATTACGGGTATGCTTGAGCTCAGGGTCTATCCGGGAAAGGAAAAAGGAAAGATCGTGGTCACAACCAATTACAACAGAAGAATGGTCTTTGCCCCGTCACCCGTAGTGAATCAAGACAATACCGTCACCTTCAATCTGAATGCCCCAACGGCAAAGAACGTTCAGATCAATGCCCAGTTTGCCGAAAGACAGAACATGGACAAGAACGCGGACGGAATATGGACCATCACCCTGGGTCCTGTTGCCCCTGATATCTATCCTTACAGCTTCATAGTAGACGGGGTTACCATCATGGATCCTCAGAACCCTGAATGGTTCCCTAATGAAAAATTCAAGAACAGCCTGGTAGATGTTAGGGGGAAAGAGCCTTTGAATCACGAAGTTACAAATGTGCCTCATGGAAGCGTCGATTATACTTATTATTATTCTGAAACGCTCGAAATGTATGCTCCTGTTGTGGTTTATACGCCTCCGGGTTACGACCTGTCAAAAAAGAAATATCCGGTTTTTTACCTGATCAGCGGTACAACGGATACAGAGGAGACATTCTTTAAGGTGGGACGTGTCAATTTTATCATGGACAACCTTATTGCACAGGGTAAAGCTGTGGATATGATCATTGTCATGCCCTACGGCAATCCCGGCTATTATCTGAGCGAACCAAAATTTATGGACTATTTCTCCAAGGATCTCTTCGGAGACCTTATGCCCTTTATTGAAAGTAGCTACCGTACTGTTAACGATCGCGACCATCGCGCCATCGCAGGATTTTCCCGGGGAGGTGGACAGGCGCTTCGCTGCGGCCTCGGCAATTTCGATAAATTTTCACATATCATTTCTTACAGCTCATATATCGGAACCGAAGAGTTTGAAAAGAATTACAAGTCCATTTATGAAAATCCCGCCAAAACCAATAAGATGATGAATTTATTCTGGCTGGGAGTTGACAAGGCCGATTTCCTGTACGGAGGCGCCACACAGTTCATGGAACTTATGGATAAATATGGCCTGGAAACCGTCAAACTGGAAACAGAAGGCTTTCGCGGACACACTTGGATGGCCGTTAAAGGCTTTCTCAACCAGACGCTTCCCCTGCTGTTTAAATAATGAACAATATACTAAATGATAAAATTATGAAAAAGATATTCCTGATTATTGCTGTTGCAGCTTGTGTATTGTTCAACAATCAATCTTATGCCCAGAATCCTCCCCGGGCACTCACGGGCAGGCAACTGGCAGCTATGTTCCCTCCCGGAGTAAAGTCTCCGGAGTGTAATCCGGACGGGACCGTTACTTTTCGCTTCCAGGCCCAAAATGCCACGAAAGTTGAACTCAACTGTCAGATGTTTGAGGGAAACAAAGCTATGACAAAGGATGAAAAAGGGGTATGGAGCATAACAGTCACTCCCCCCGCTCCCGATATTTATCCGTATTGCTTTGTGGTAGACGGGATCCAGGTGACAGACCCGAATAATGTCAGCATATTCCCGAACGAAAATTTCAAGAATAGTCTTGTGGATGTCCGTGGAGCGGTCCCTGACTTTCAGGATATGCAGGATGTTCCTCACGGCAAAATATCCTACAGATATTATCATTCTGAAAATGTGGGTTTTGACAGACCTGTTTGCGTCTATACCCCTGAGGGATACGATCCCAAAGGCAAAGAGAAGTATCCCGTTCTTTACCTGGTACACGGAATGACAGATACTTATGAAACATGGTTCAAAGTGGGAAGGATCAATATGATCCTGGATAATCTCATTGCTCAGGGCCTGGCAAAGAAAATGATCGTAGTAATGCCTTATGCCAACCCGTATCCCGAGATGATGCGGCGTGGATTGGCCACCAGAATGGATATGATGGGAACGGATCTTTTCACAAAAGAGATCCTCAACGAGGTGATCCCGTTTATCGAGACAAATTACCGCATCCGTCCGGAAGCCGGTAGCAGGGCAATTGCCGGTTTCTCTCTGGGTGGAAGACAAATCCTTGCCTGCGGTCTGGGCAACCCGGATAAATTCCACTATGTATGTGCATTCTCGCCGGCAATTTTCGGCAACGAAGTGTCCACAAATTTTGATGACGGGACTTACGCTAAGCCAGAAGTGATCAGCTCCAGCCTGAAACTCATGTGGTTGAGTTGCGGGACTTCTGATTTTCTTTACCAGACTTCACTGGCCCTTCATAAATCACTCAACGAACGTGGCATTGAGCACAAGACAATGTTCCCGGAAGGGGGCCATACCTGGATGAATTGCCGGGATTTTATTACCGAAGTAGTAAAACTTCTGTTTAAATAATTAAATATGAATAAAATAGTTATCATAACGTGTTTATTGTCTTTTTTTATCTCTCAGGAAATTCAAGCCCAGGAGGCAAGGATCAAAATTGACACGGACCGGAAGATAGGCCGGATAGACAAGAACATCTACGGCAACTTTGTGGAACATCTTGGCCGGTGCGTTTACGGCGGTATTTATGATCCGTCTTCCTCCAAAGCAGATCAGGACGGTTTGCGTACCGATGTGCTTGATGCCATCAGGGGCCTGAATGTTTCACTTACACGTTATCCAGGAGGCAACTTTGTTTCCAATTACCATTGGCTGGACGGAGTGGGTCCGGAACGTGTACCCCGTATGGAACTTGCCTGGGCGCGTCTTGAAACGAATGAATTCGGCACAGATGAATTCGTTGATTTTGCAAGAAAAGTCGGGACCGAGCCTTATTTTGCCGTTAACCTGGGCACCGGATCCATAGTTGAAGCCCAATCATGGGTGGAATATTGTAATGTCAAAGAAGGACCCTACTATGCCGAGCTTCGCAGAAAGTATGGTCATGAAGAACCACACAATATCAAGTACTGGGGCCTGGGCAATGAGATGGACGGAGATTGGCAAATGGGCCAGCTCAGTGCAGAAGACTACGTCAAAAAGGCCCGTGAAGCAGCAAAACTTATGAGGAGTACATCTCCCGAAATTAAGATTATTGCATCGGGTTCATCCAATTATGCTGCAGGAGCCGATCCCTATCACTGGAATGCCACCATTCTTGCCGGGCTTAAAACGTACATTGATTACATTGCTCTACATATGTACGTTGGCAATTATTGAGACAACTATTACGATTTTCTGGCAACTCCGTTGGAAATGGATGAGCGTACCCAGGTGGTCAGGGGTATGATCCTAAGAGAAAAGTCCCGTCGTCCCGTCTATATTGCATGGGATGAGTACAACGTCTGGTATCGGGCACGCAGTGGGGATGATGTAGTCGGGAACCGCGCCCTTGAAGAGAAATACAATCTGGAAGACGCTCTGGTTATTGCAGGCTTCTTAAATTGCTTTGTAAGGAACGCCGATATTGTCAAGATGGCAAATATGGCCCAGTTGGTGAATGTGATCGCTCCGATTTTTACAGAGGGAGATGAACTGTTTCTTCAGACCATATATTACCCTTTGCAGATGTATGCTAACAACATGAAGGGAGAATCACTTGATGTGTTCGTGGATAGTCCGACTTACAATACTGCTCCCCGTTTTTCTCTGGGTGACAACGAAGCAAGCACTCATCTCCAAGACGTTCCCTATCTTGATGTGACCGCTGCATTGGACGGTGATCAGTTGGTGATATGTGTTCTTAACAGGCATAAGGACAACGCTATTTCCACTGAAATTATTTGCCAACAGGGTGAATTTACAGGTCCGGTGGAAGTGTATGAGATCAACGGTCCCGATATTAAATCGGAAAATGATTTTGACAAAATAAATGTGCAAACGGTAAGAAAAGATGATCTTAAGAAGCCCGGTGCTTCCTTTGAGTTTTCTTTCCCGGCACATTCGGTCACCATGTTCAAAGGAAAGATCAAATGACATTTAAATAAAAAGTATCATGAAAAAATTCACTTTATGTTCATTAATGACACTTGCTGTTATTGGGTTAATTTCAATAAGCTCTTATGCCCAGGTGGTTGAAGATTTTAAAACTTCAAGTACTACCCAGCCCGGAAAGGAATACCCAATGGTTAATTCTGAAGGCCGGGTGCGCGTACAGATCTCCGCGCCTGAAGCCAATTTTGTACAAATTGACATCGGTGCTGTCAAATATGATCTGGTTAAAGATGAAAACGGCGTATGGACGGGCGAATCAGCTCCGCAAGACGAAGGATTCCATTACTACCAGTTGAATATTGACGGGGCATCGGTGCCCGATCCGGCAAGTCTCTATTACTACGGAGCAAGCCGTTGGGGCAGCGGTATTGAGATTCCTGCCCACGATCAGGATTTTTACACGCTGAACAATGTACCTCACGGACAGGTCCGCGAAGTGTATTATTACTCGAAAACGAACAATACCATGCGTCATTGTTTTGTTTATACTCCCCCTGAATATGACACGGATCTGTCAAAACGTTACCCTGTCCTTTATTTACAGCACGGGGGTGGTGAAAATGAATACGGTTGGCCGTCTCAGGGAAGAACCGGTCTGATCATGGACAATCTGATAGCTGAAGGCAAGGCCCTGCCATTTATTATTGTCATGGACAATGGAAGCTGGACTATGGAAAGACCACGCCAACGTCCTGCACAAGAACGTCCTGCACAAGGTGAATCATGGCCTCCCAGAAATTGGGCGGAAGGTTTTATGAATACCCTGATCAAAGATATCATCCCAATGGTAGATAAGAGTTTCCGTACATTGGCAGACGGTAAGCATCGTGCTATGGCCGGCCTTTCAATGGGCGGAATGCAGACAAAGGCCATCACCCTGGCCAATCCTGACGTATTTTCTTACGTAGGTATTTTCAGCGGTGGAACCATATCCGTTGAAGAGGTACAAAACGCACCGGATTTTCGCGATAACAACAAACTTGTGTTTATAAGCTTTGGAAGTCGTGAACTGGAGAACCGCAGGCCCGGTTTCGGAGGGGATCCCCGTGAAGAAACCGAAAAACTGAAACAATCGGGAATGAATGCCCATTTTTATGTTTCTCCGGATACCGCACATGAATGGCAAAGCTGGAGGCGTAGCCTGTATCAATTTGCACCCCTGTTGTTTAAAGATTAAAATATTATGAAAAAGATAGTTACACTTATTAGTGCCGTTTTATTAATGGTCAGTTTGGGTTATGCCCAGGAGAACACTACAGAAATCAAAGAAGATTTCAAGCCTTCAACGCTTAATCAACCCGGAAAAGAATATCCCATGGTCAATTCCCAGGGGTATGCACGATTTTGCGTAGAAGCTCCCGATGCCAAAGCGGTAAGCGTAAGCCTCGGCCTGGGTGGTCGCGGAGGTACCGTGCTGCAAAAAGCAGAAGACGGCTCCTGGATGGGGACGACCGCCGGACCGCTGGATGAAGGATTCCATTACTATCATCTTACAGTGGACGGAGGTGTCTTTAACGATCCGGGAACGCTGAATTTCTATGGTTCCACTAGATGGGAAAGCGGCATTGAGATCCCTGCCCACGACCGGGATTTTTATGCTTTGAAAAACGTTCCTCACGGAAAAGTGCAGCAGGTACTTTTCTATTCACCAAGTACGGACTCTGTTCGTCGTGCTTTTGTATACACCCCTCCTTGCTACGAAAAAGAAAAAAACAAAAAGTATCCCGTACTGTACCTGCAACACGGCTGGGGTGAAGATGAGACAGCCTGGTCTACCCAGGGACACGCCAACCTGATCATGGACAATCTGATCGCAGAAGGCAAGATCGATCCTTTCATTATTGTGATGACCTACGGAATGACCAATGAGATCAAGTTTGGCAGCGGACTCAGGAATTTCGATATTAAGCCGTTCCAGACCGTTTTGGTGGACGAACTGATCCCTTACATAGATGCAAATTTCAACACCCTTGCCGATAAAGACCACCGTGCCATGGCCGGTCTTTCAATGGGTGGTATGGAAACCAAAATGATCACCCTGAACCGTCCCGAGGTGTTTTCTCATTATGCGCTGTTAAGCGGTGGTGTTTACGCTCCGGACGACATAAAGGACAAATCACAGGTAAACCTCATCTTTTTAAGTTGCGGTAGTAAAGAACGCCCCGATGGGATTAAACAAGCAACGGCTACACTTAAAGATGCAGGATTCAATGCGGTAGGATATGTCTCGGAAAATACCGCACATGAATTCCTTACCTGGAGAAGAAGTTTGTACCAACTTGCTCCTTTACTTTTTAAATAGTCGTTTATGAAAAAACAGTTATTGACAGTGGTGTTTTCTCTGTGTGCCATTGTCCTTACGGCACAAGGATTCCAAATGCCTGAAGGACCGGGTGAAGGTACTTATTCCAGAAGTTGGAAGGACGTAAATTACGCCTCAGACGACCAGGAAAGCCACAATTTGGATATATACTTGCCCAAAGAGCAAAAACCCACGTATCAGGCGGTTATTGTGATCTACGGCAGCGCATGGTTTGCCAACAACGCCAAGGCAATGGCTTCCGCATCCATAGGTACTCCTCTTCTGAAGGCGGGTTTTGCTGTCATCTCTATCAACCACCGTTCCAGCACCGAGGCTATCTGGCCCGCACAGATTCAGGACGTGAAAGCGGCCATACGCTACGTTCGCGCGAATGCTGCCGGTTATGACATTGATCCGTTGTTCATTGGCATCACCGGATTCTCATCCGGTGGACACCTTGCCACTTTCGCAGGTGTGACAAACGGAGTCAAGACACTTACTTCAGGTGATGTTACCGTTGATATTGAAGGCACTGTGGGCAATTATCTATCTACCAGCAGCCGTGTTCATGCGGTGGTAGACTGGTTTGGCCCAGTAGATATGGCCCATATGTCAAACTGCGAGGCTCCTAATGATGAAACCTCACCCGAAGCCGTTCTGATAGGAAAGAAAGACCCTCGCCAGGAACCTGATTGGGTCAAACTCATCAGTCCGATCAACTTTATTGACAAGAATGATCCGGAGATCCTTATCATTCACGGAGATGCAGACAATGTGGTGCCTCATTGCCAAAGCGTCCGCCTGAAAAACGCTTATGACAATGCCGGAGGGATAGCTACCTTCATCTCTGTTCCCGGTGGAGGACATGGTCCCGGCTGCTTTGACACGCAGTACTTTAAGAATATGACCGACTTCTTCACTGTACAGAGCAGCAAATAATGCAAACAACTTTTTTAAAGAAATATTTATGTTCAGAAAAATTACATTATCAGTGACATTACTGCTGCTTGGAGCGGCAGCCGTTGCCCAGAACCCTATTATCCGCGATCAGTTCTCGGCTGATCCTTCCGCACTTGTGGTAGGGGATAAGATCTATGTTTTCCCTTCTCATGACATTCCTGCGCCTGATGACTTTCCCCGCAAGGACTGGTTCTGCATGCAGGACTATCACGTTTTCTCATCGGAGAATTTGACCGACTGGACAGACCACGGAGTGATCCTGGACCAGAAAGACGTTCCATGGGGGAACCCGAAAGGATATTCCATGTGGGCTCCGGACTGTGCCGAAAATAACGGGAAATATTATTTTTTCTTCCCTGATTTTATGAAAAGTGACGGCCAGGAAGGGCATTTTAGTCCTTTCCGGGTAGGGGTGGCTGTAGCAGACAGGCCCGAGGGTCCTTATACCCCGCGGGAAAAACCCATTGAAGGGGTCTTCGGGATTGACCCCTGCATTTTTGTAGAGGATGACGGACAGGGATACCTGATATGGCCCGCCAGAGGGATCAATATTGCAAAACTCAACGATGACTGGTCCCAGCTGGCCGAAGAGCCTACGCCGGTAGAAAACCTTCCTTCTCCGGGTCTGATCGAAGGCCCGTACCTGTTCAAGGCTAATGGAACATACTATATGACCTTCCCCTGGGCCCGTGAAGATACTGAGGTGCTGGCGTATTCCACGGCAGATAACATATACGGTCCCTACGAGTTCCGGGGTGTCTTTTTTGAAGAATGGCCAAACAAGTGCTGGACCAACCACCATTCGATCGTCAATTTCAGGGATCAGTGGTACATCTTCTACCACCATAATGACTATTCGCCACATTTCGACAAAAACCGTTCGGTATGTGCCGACAGCCTCTTCTTTGAACCCGACGGAAGTATCCGGATGGTGAAGCCAACCTTGCGCGGAATCGGCATTTCCAAAGCTACATCCGATATCCAGATGGACCGTTATTCCGAGATAAGTGAAACCGGTGCTGCCATTGCGTACTTGGATACTACCAACTATTTTGCCGGATGGAAAACTGTTTTCAGCAGTTCCGACGCATGGATACGCTATAACACCATTCAATTTGACGGCGGTTGCCGCGGAGCCGTACTACGGGTTAAGGCTCCCGAAGGAGGAACACTTATTCTGCAGAACGGACGGAAGATCGTTGCTAAGGTCAAGGTGCCTCCGACAGAAGAGTGGAAAGACATCCCGGTCCGTGTAAAAGGTATTAAAAAAGGCATACATCATCTGACAGTCAGATCCACTAGTGACAATGAAACCTACCTGGACTGGCTACGGTTTACAAAATAGATAAAACAATGAAAAAGCTTTTATTCTTGTTTTTTGCCCTGTTCCTTTTCAGCTGCGAACAGCCAAATCCTGTACTGACCATAGAAGGCGGAAAAGTTCAGGGCGTCAAAGCCGGGTCAAAGGGAGTGTATGTTTACCGGGGTATTCCTTATGCTGCCCCGCCTATCAAAGAGCTCCGGTGGAAAGCACCTCAGCCTGTTATTCCGTGGGAGGGGATCAGGATCGCCGATACGTTCGGGCATCCGTGTTTCCAGGCTGCACATTATCCCGGCGGTTATACCACCGAGTGGGGCTATGGAGACGAGTCCGCCTACAGTGAGGACTGCCTGTACCTGAATGTATGGACTAAGGCTCCCGGACAAACCGGGAAAAAACTTCCGGTTGCATTGTGGATCTTTGGCGGCGGATTAAGGGAAGGATGGGGTTCCGAACCCGAGTTTGACGGGGAAGCCTGGGCCGGCAAAGATGTGGTACTTGTCACGTTCAATTACCGTCTGGGAGTTTTCGGCTTTTTGACTCATCCCGAACTTGCGTCGGAAAGTCCTGAACATGTATCGGGAAATTACGGGATACTTGACCAGGTAGAAGCCCTCAAATGGGTGAAGAAAAACATAGCACAGTTTGGAGGCGACCCCGACAATGTCACCATTTTCGGACAAAGTGCGGGTGGACGCAGTGTAAAGACTCTGTGTGCATCTCCTCTCACCAAGGGTTTATTCAACAAAGCCATTATCATGAGTGCCAGCGGTTTAACATTGCCCGAGCCTGCTACTACTACGGCCCCATCTGCCATGTCGTCCTATATGCGTGCTTTTGCCCCTCTGACACTGGAAGAGTCATCACGGCAGACTAAAGATGTCATGGACTGGGCGGGTCTGACCGATCTTGAAAAAATGCGGGCCGCTTCTACCGAGGTTGTTTTTGCTTTGGGAAGTATTTATCAGTCAGTTACGGGAAACCGTCCCTGGATGTCCTCCGGACTGATCTCACCCGTTGTAGACGGGTATGTTTTGAAAGAAAGTTTTGATCAGGCCGCCGTCAGCAACAACCTGGCGAACGTTCCCTATATGATCGGGTTCACCCTGAATGACATGGGAAACATGGTCCCGGGCATTGCAGATTTCTGCCTGAATCGTGAAGAGGCAGGTAACAAGGCCTATGCGTATCAATTTGCACGTCCTCTCCCGACCGATGGCAGGGAAAATGTGCTGAAAGGGGCATTCCACTCTTCGGACCTGTGGTATGTATTCCAGTCGTTTAAGAATAGCTGGAGGCCCTGGACAGAAGGTGATTGGGATCTTTCAGAAGTGATGCTGACTGCCTGGACAAATTTTGCCAAATTTGGTGATCCAAATGGTCAGAATGATGTGTCGTGGACTCCTTACACTAAGGACAATCCCAATTTCATGATCTTCAAACTGGATGCAAACGATGTGGAAAATTCAGGAATGGGTGAGTCCTTAAAACCATGAAGAATAAAATTCAATTATTAGCCATTTTGCTATCTTTTTTAGTGATGGTCCCGACAGAATGTCTGGGACAATTCTTCGGTGACAGGAACATTAACAGGGACAGCCTTCTGAGGGTCAGAGACAGTCTGAACAAAATCACGGTGGCCGACCATGCCAATATGATGGATCAGCTGGGCATAAAGGCAGTACGTCCCGGACGTGACCCCAATTCCTCAGATCCGTCCAGGCAGCCGAACTACGATGAGTTGAAGGCCAACCCGTATTGTTTCTATCCCGATGCACTAACTACATTCGACGGAAAGAAAGTGAAGAATGCCGGGATGTGGAACAAGATCAGACGTCCTGAACTTGTCAAGGTTTTTGAAGATGAGGTTTACGGGCGTATTCCGGATAACGTTCCCGCCGTTCACTGGAAGACAATAAAGGAAGAGAAAGCCCATCTGGGAGGCATTCCCGTAGTGATACGCCAGCTGCTTGGCGTGGTTGATAATTCCACTTGCCCACAGATCTCCGTCGAAATTCAGGCACAAATAGTCTGGCCGGACAACGGCCGGAAAAACATGCCTGTCGTACTGGAGTTTTCCTGGATGATGACCGATCCCCGCCATCCGTTCGGGCAGGGGAAACCCTGGCAGCAACTGGTTGTGGAAAGGGGCTGGGCTGCCGCACAGATCGTCCCGACATCTGTTCAGGCCGATGGCGGTTATGGTCTGAGGGAAGGTATTATTGGCTTATGCAATCAAGGGGAATACCGCAAGCCTGACGACTGGGGATCGCTCCGGGCCTGGGGATGGGGTGCTTCCGAAATGATCGATTATTTCCGCACCGATGACCGGTTTGATGCAACAAAGGTGGCTGTTGAAGGGGTATCCAGATACGGCAAGGCAGCGCTGGTGGCCATGGCTTTCGATCAAAGAATTGCGGCCGGCTTTATCTGCTCCTCGGGAAAGGGGGGAGCTGCCGGGTGGCGAAGGGATTGCGGCGAGAGCATTGGCAATCTGACCTCTGACGGCGAATATCACTGGATGGCCGGTAATTTTATAAAATACGGGGCAGATCCGCTTTCCGAGGATGACCTTCCCATAGACCAGCATGAGTTGATCGCCTTATGTGCTCCGCGGCCGTGCTTTATTTCTGCCGGGAGTTTCGAAGCCGACAAATGGGTAGATATTGCCGGCATGTTCATAGCCGCTTCCAAAGCATCGCCTGTATATGAGCTTTTGGACAAGAAAGGGCTGGCTACAGATGTGCTTCCGGTGATGGACTTTGGATTGCTTGACGGAGAACTGGCTTACAGGCAGCATCACGGAGGTCATGAAGCCGGTCCCAACTGGCCGTTCTTTTTAGATTTTTTTGCGCGTTACATTAAACAGTAGATTCGCAGTAACGTCCCAGCTCAAGATACCGCTTGTAAGCCTTGTCGTATGACTGGACCATTTCCTTGCGGGGACTGTATGTTTTGGCAAAGCCCGAGGTCATGGCATGTTGTGCTTGCTCCACCTTTGTGTAAATACCTGCAGCAGTAGCTGCGAACATGGCGGCACCCAGCGCGCAGGCCTGATCCGTACGGCAAACCTCAATGGGCATATTCAGCACATCACTAAGGGTTTGCATCACGAACGGGGACTTCAGGGCAATCCCTCCGATCCCGATCACGTTGTCGATCCGGACTCCCTGACTCCTGAAACGTTCCACAATCGCCCTGGAACCGAAAGCGGTTGCTTCCACCAAAGCCTTAAAAATGTGTGGAGCAGAAGTGCCGAGAGTGATACCGGCAATGGCGCCTTTGAGCAGTTGATTGGCATCGGGTGTGCGGCGGCCGTTCATCCAGTCGGTGGCAATGAGAGCACTTTCTTCCACGGGAATCTTCTCTGCCAGGGCAGTCAGCGCCGGGATGATCTTTTCCGAAAGCTCATCAGCCAGGTTGGCATCCGGCAGCAGTTGTTTGAGCGGGAACTCAAGTACCCTTCTGAACCAGGCGTAAATGTCTCCGAAACCCGATTGTCCGGCCTCAAGGCCTATCATTCCCGGAATAACGGAACCGTCAACCTGCCCGCAGATCCCGCGGATAAGGTTAGATCCGATCTCCTCGTGCGAAGCGACCATGATGTCACAGGTGGATGTGCCGATAACCCTTACAAACGTATGTGGCGTAATACCTGCACCTACGGCACCCATATGGCAGTCAAAAGCGCCTCCCGCAACGACCACGTTGGTAGTAAGACCCAGGCGATCGGCCCATTCGGGAGACAGGGTACCTACGGGTTTGTCGGCCGTCAAGGTGTCTTCAAAAAGCCTGCTCCTGAAACCTGCCAGCAGCGGATCAAGCGCTACCAGGAAATCCTCTTCGGGCAATCCTCCCCAACCGGCATGCCACAGGGCTTTGTGCCCCTGTGCACAGCGGCTTCTGATTATCCCCGAAGAACTTTTTACCCCGGTGAGCAAGGCCGGCATCCATTCACAATGCTCTACAATGGAGTAGGCCTTTTCCCTTAAGGCCTTGTCTTCACGGAGAATGTGCAACGCCTTGGCCCAGAACCACTCGGAAGAATAAATACCTCCTTCATAGGCAGTGTAATTGATCTTCCACGTACTGCACAACTTGTTGATCTCATCCGCCTCGGCAATTGCCGTGTGGTCTTTCCACAGCACGAACATGGCGTTGGGATTTTCTGCAAACTCGGGCAGGAGGGCCAACGGCGTACCCGTTTCATCGGTAAAAGCAGGCGTGCTTCCTGTAGTATCAAAAGCGATCCCAACCACATTGGCAGCCGTGCCGGCGGGAGCCAGAGAAAGGGCTTCTTTTACCGAGTCTTCAAGCACTTCAATATAATCCAGGGGATGCTGACGGTACCTGTTTGCTGCGGGCAGGCAATATTTTTCCTCCATCCAGCGGGGATAGTATTTTACAGAAGTAGCTACCGTTTCACCCGTGCGGGCATTTACAACTACAGCACGGGCGGAATCGGTCCCGTAATCCAGTCCTATTACAAATTTATCCATACTAAGAAAGCGATTTGTTCAACATGTAGTAGATCTCGTTCAGTTGCAGATCTTTCTTAAATGTATTGACGGTGGTGTTTTCATCAATAACAACCAGTTCTATCCCTGCCATTTCTGCGTAATCCTGCATGTATTCAACGGTCAGGTCGTAGGAAAAGGCGGTGTGGTGGGTACCTCCGGCAAGGATCCAGCAATTGGTCCCCACTTCAAAATCGGGCCGGGGTATCCAAAGGCTGGATGCCACCGGAAGTTTGGGAAGCGCTTTGGATTTGATACAGTCCACTTTGTTCACGATCAGGCGGAAACGATTCCCCATATCAATAATGGTAGAAGCGATCCCTTCTCCGTCTTTGGATGTGAATACCAGCCGGGCAGGGTCGTTCTTGCCCCCGATCCCAAGGGGATGCACTTCCAGACGCGGCTTTTTGTCTGTCAGCAATGGAGAAACCTCCAGCATGTGAGCCTGTAAGATTGCACTTTTTTTACCGTCAAAATGTATGGTATAGTCTTCCATAAAAGAACAGCCCTTTGGCATTCCTTGGCTCATGAACCACACTGTCCGTGTGAGAGCGGCCGTTTTCCAGTCACCTTCGGCACCAAAACCGTATCCTTCTGCCATCAGGCGCTGGCAGGCAAGTCCGGGAAGCTGGTCCAGACCGGCCAGATCATCAAAATTGGTAGTAAAAGCCTTGGCCCCTTTTTCTTCCAGGAACCGGCGCAGTGCAATTTCCTCGCGGGCGGCTCTGAGTACCTGGGCACGGTCTTTTCCGCTTTTTTTACAATTATCGGCAAAAAGGTATTGATCTTCGTATTCGGCCACCAGTGCAGCTACTTCTGCATCGGTAACCTGTGCCTGCACGGCAACCAGCTCGGCAATGGGACAATAATCCACATGATAGCCCAGGCGCATCTCGGCTTCCACTTTATCTCCGTCTGTTACGGCTACATTATTCATTTGGTCTCCAAAGCGAATGATCCTCATATCGTGAGCATCGGCCCAGGCGGCTGCAACACGCATCCATACGGCGATCTGTGCCTGTGCTTTTTCATCCTGCCAGTGGCCTGCAACCACTTTTCTGTTTTTGCGCATTCGGGTGACCATATGTCCGAATTCCCGGTCCCCGTGGGCACTCTGGTTGAGGTTCATAAAGTCCATATCCATGGTATCCCAGGGGATCTCTTTGTTGAATTGGGTATGGAAATGGAGCAAAGGTTTTGTCAGTGCCTGCAATCCGTGGATCCACATTTTTGCCGGGGAAAAAGTGTGCATCCAGGTGATCACCCCAATGCATTTTTCACAATTATTGGCTTCTTTGAAAGTGGCCGTTACCTCTTTCTCTGAATTTACCGTTCCTTTATAAACGACTTTCACGGGAAGGTTTCCTGATTCGTTCAGTCCCTTTACCATTTGGTTGGAATGAGCATCCACGGCTACGACCGCATCTCCTCCGTACAGGAGCTGTGCTCCTGTTACAAACCATACTTCATAATTTTCGAATGCCATAATTGAATTATTTGATTTAGATTTATACAAAGTAAAGAAAAATGGCTATGTACAGAATGTAATAAGAATTCAATTTTATGCAAAAATAGTCCATTAGGAAACTAAAAAAAAATATTTTATCCATATTTGAATTTCAAAAAACAATTAAAAATACAACATATATGATAAAATTGTTAGCTGTCACCTTGTTGTCTTTATTGATCCACGGTTATCCCATTGATCCCGTACCTTTTACCTCGGTAAAAGTCACTGATGCTTTCTGGGGACAACGTCTGAAAGCCAGTCGGGAGGTCACCGTACCCCTTGCTTTCAGCAAATGTGAAGAAACAGGTCGTTATGATAATTTTGTAATGGCTGCCAATCCCGGTGAACAGAACAAAGTAAAAGGATATTCCTTTGACGATACCGATGTATACAAAACCATAGAAGGAGCCAGTTATTTGTTACAGACTTATCCCGACAAGGAACTGGAAGCATACATAGATAGCGTGCTTGTACTGGTGGCTGCCGCACAGGAACCCGACGGGTACCTGTATACGGCACGGACAATGAATCCTGACAATCCCCACGATTGGGCCGGAAATAAAAGATGGGAAAAAGTGGAAGAGCTGAGCCATGAATTTTACAATCTGGGTCACATGGTAGAAGGGGCCATAGCCCATTACCAGGCTACCAGTAAAAGATCGTTTTTGGACATAGCCATCCGCTATGCAGATTGTGTCTGTCGTGAGATAGGAGACGAGCCCGGACAGGTCGTAGCCGTTCCCGGACACCAGATTGCGGAAATGGCACTTGCCAAACTCTACCTGGTTACAGGAGATGAGAAATACCTTAAACAGGCCAGGTTTTTTCTGGATAAACGAGGTTACACCTCACGTAAAGACATATACAGCCAGGCACACAAACCTGTTGTAGAGCAGGATGAGGCGGTGGGTCACGCAGTACGCGCTACCTATATGTATTCCGGGATGGCAGATGTGGCAGCCCTTACCGGAGATAAATCCTATATAGATGCCATAGACCGGATCTGGGAAAACATTGTCACAAAAAAATATTATGTCACCGGTGGCATAGGGGCGACCAGCCATGGTGAAGCTTTCGGGGCTGATTATGAACTGCCAAATATGACTGCTTATTGCGAAACCTGTGCAGCCATTGGGAATGTATATATGAATTATCGCCTGTTCCTGCTGCACGGCGAATCGAAATATTACGACGTTTTAGAACGAACATTATACAACGGGCTTATTTCCGGTGTTTCGCTTGACGGAGGAACTTTCTTTTATCCAAACCCTTTGGAATCCACAGGTCAGCAAGAACGCCAACCCTGGTTCGGTTGTGCCTGCTGTCCGTCCAATATTTGCCGGTTCATACCCTCTCTTCCCGGGTACATTTATGCCGTAAAAGACAACAGCCTGTTTGTGAACCTTTTCATGTCCAATACGGCAACCATCAAGATCCAAGGTAAAGATATTATCCTGAGCCAACACACAAATTACCCCTGGGACGGCGATATTAAAATCACTGTTGACAAAACTTCCGGTAAAAACGTAACCCTCAGGATCCGAATTCCTGGATGGGTACAGAACCGACCGGTTCCCGGAGATCTTTATTCATATGCAGATGATATAAAACCCGCTTACCGTATTAAATTGAACGGATCTGAAATACCCGGAACGCTTAGTGACGGATATTTTTGTATTGACAGAAAATGGGAAAAAGGCGATTGTGTTGATGTGCATTTTGATATGGAAGTCCGGATCGTTACAGCCAACAAAAAAGTTGTTGCCGACAGAGATCGTGTGGCCGTTGAAAAAGGTCCTCTGGTATACTGTGCCGAATGGCCTGATAATAATTTTGAATTACATAGTTTACTTGTGAACCGTACGCCGGAATTCAGGGCAGTCCCCGCCCCAGAAAAGCTTTATGGTATTAATCTGCTGAAAACATATGCCCAGGTACTGAACTACGATAATGACGGTCGACTTGTAACCAAAGACGTTACCCTTACACTCATCCCTTATTATGCGTGGGCACACAGGGGGCCGGGATCCATGATGGTGTGGTTGCCTTGGGATGTCAGTGTCGCGAAACCCGTCATACCTTCCTTGCCGTAATATTTGAGATATCATTATGATGAAGAAACTATTTATTATCAGCACCGTTTTGCTCCTGAACGTTGCCGTTTCTAATGCCCAGGGAACGGTGGAAGATTATAAAAGAGCCTACTCACTTGCCAAAACATTCAGTCGTGAAAACGTATACTATTCTGATGTCAGACCTGTCTGGATTAAAAACTCAAATTCTTTTTGGTACGTCCGGAATACACCACAAGGGCGTGTCTATGTGGTGACAGACGCAAATAAAAAAACAAAAGTTCCGTTGTTTGATCACAAAGATCTGGCAGCCTCTCTTTCCAAAACATCCGGGAAAGAAGTCACCGCTGACAAACTGATGTTGGAAAGGCTGCAGGTCAACCGGACCATGGATACCCTGAAATTCATTTTTGAACGTCAGAACTGGACTTATTTTGTTAAGAAGAACATTCTGAAAAATGAGGGAGAGATTTCTGTGCCACCTCCTGGTCCCCATTGGACAGTGGTTGACGAAGAAAAAAACGGAGACCCCGTTATTTCACCTGACGGGAAGTTTTCTGCCTTTATTAAAGATAACAACATTTATATTAAGGGAATCGTTACCGGTAAAGAAAAACAGGTGAGTATAGATGGAACAGACGGTAATTATTATTCGTCATACATCACCTGGTCACCCGATTCCAAAAAGCTGGCAGTTAATAAAATCCGTCCGGCAAAAAAAAGATACATTTATTATGTGGAATCTTCTCCCGAAAGCCAGTTACAACCCGTTTTGCACCAGTTGGAATACGCCAAGCCGGGAGACGAACTGAGATTTAAACTTCCGTGCGTCTTCAACATAGAGAACGGAAATTCGTATGCGGCTCCTGCCCAATCTATTTCACCTCAATATGAAGTGGGGAACCTTGAATGGAACAAAGCGGGGACGGCCGTGATGTTCGACTTTAACCAACGGGGACACCAACTTTACTGTATATATGAATTATCTGCAGAAACAGGACAGCTTCGTAAAATTATTGAAGAAACAAGTAAGACTTTTGTTAATTATACACGTTATTTCAGAAAAAACCTAGCAAAAGGGAATGAAGTCATCTGGATGAGCGAAAGAGACAACTGGAACCATCTGTACCTTTACGATGTGCAAACGGCATCGGTCAAAAACCAGATCACCAAAGGCCAATGGTATGTAAGAAATGTTATTCATGTGGATGAAGAGTCCCGTACTATCTGGTTCACTGCCAACGGGATGGTCCCGAATGAAGATCCGTATCTTGTCAGGTATTACAGAATAGGATTTGACGGAGAAGGGTTAACCTGCCTCACTCCCGAAGAAGGGACTCACCAGGCCTGGTTCTCTGACGATATGAATTACCTGGTAGACGTGTATTCCATGGTAGACAAAGCTCCTGTTGCCGTGTTGAGGAATGCCGCCGATGGAAGTATTATTATGGAGCTCGAGAAAGCCGATATCTCCGGATTACTTGAAAACGGATGGAAGGCCCCCGAAGTATTTACTGCAAAAGGACGTGACGGCGAAACCGATATCTGGGGCATAATCATTCGCCCCGTAAATTTTGATCCTTCCCGCAAATACCCGGTTATTGAATATATTTATTCCGGACCCGGTAGCCACTATGTACCCAAGAGTTTTATTTCCTACAACCGCAATATGACATCGCTGGCCGAACTGGGATTTATTGTAGTGCAGATTGACGGGATGGGAACTTCGTTCCGTTCTAAAGCTTTTGAAGAAGTATGTTTCAGGAACCTGGCCGACTCGGGATTTCCGGACAGAAAATTATGGATCAAAGCTGTTGCAAAAAAGTACCCCTATATGGATATTGACCGGGTAGGAATATTCGGTGCTTCTGCCGGAGGTCAGGAATCCCTTACTGCCGTGCTGCTTCATCCTGAATTCTATAAAGCGGCTTATTCTTCCTGCGGATGCCACGACAACCGCATGGATAAAATATGGTGGAATGAACAATGGCTGGGATATCCCGTTGGAGATCAATATATTAAAGGATCGAATGTTGAAAATGCCCATTTGCTGGAGTGTCCTTTAATGCTTGTGGTGGGAGAAATGGACAATAATGTAGATCCGGCATCCACCATGCAGGTGGTAGATGCCCTTATAAAAGCCAATAAAGACTTTGAACTGGTTGTATTGCCCGGGGTTCGTCATACGATGGGCGAATCGTACGGAGAGCATAAAAGATATGATTTTTTTGTGCGTCATCTTTTAAATGTAAATCCCCCCAAATGGCAGGAACTGGAATGATCATATAACAATATATCCAATGAACAAAAAACTATTGACCGGATGCGTGACTCTTGTGTGCATTTTTCTTTTCTGCGCTTGCACACGAACCCCATCGTTATCGGTTTCGGGCTTGTATTCCGATAATTTCGAAGCAGAAAAAAACGGACAAAAAACAGGTCTGTATATTTTAAAGAATGATAAAGGCATGGAAGTGTGTGTTACAAACTTTGGGGGACGTGTTGTTTCCATAATGGTCCCGGATAAAGGAGGCACACTGCTCGATGTTGTTCTGGGATTCGACAATGTGACCGATTATATGGAAATCCCCTCCGATTTTGGTGCTTCCATAGGAAGGTTTGCAAACAGGATTGCCCAGGGACGCTTTACCCTGGACGGGATAGTCTATGAATTGCCAAAGAATAACTTTGGACATTGCCTGCACGGAGGTCCCAACGGCTGGCAATATAAAATTTATGAAGTGGAAAAGGTTTCTGACAATTCCATTACACTTGTGATGAATTCCCCGGACGGAGACGAATCGTTCCCCGGCAATCTGACAGCTAAGGTTACTTACACCGTGACTCCGGACAATGCACTGGAAATAGACTACCAGGCTACGACCGATCAACCCACGGTCATTAATATGACAAACCATTCCTATTTTAATCTGAGCGGGAACCCACTAAACAACATTCTTGATCATATTCTGTACGTAAATGCTTCATGTTTTACGCCGGTTGGCCGAACTCTCATTCCTACCGGTGAAATAGTATCTGTTGCAGGAACGCCAATGGATTTCACCGTACCAAAAGCGATTGGAACGGATATAGACAATACGGAATACGAACAGATCAGGTTCGGGAACGGTTACGATCATAACTGGGTACTGGAAACGAAGGGAGATATGAGTGTTGTGGCTGCTACTTTGTATTCGCCCGTAAGCGGTATAAAGATGGATGTCTATACAGATGAGCCCGGAATCCAGATATATTCAGGCAATTTTCTGAACGGGACTGTAAAAGGAAAACACGGCATTACCTACCAGAGACGTGCTGCCGTGTGTCTTGAAACACAACATTATCCCGATTCGCCAAACCGTCCTGAATGGCCAACCGTTGTCCTGCGGCCCGGGGAAACATATAAAAGCCAGTGCACTTATAAATTTAGTACATTAACATTGTAATAATCAATTATATGCAACTACTAGATTGGATCGTAATTTTTATTTTTGCACTGGTGTTGGTGGGAATCGTTGTGTGGGTGGTGAAAAAGAAAGCAAAAGATTCTAAAGATTATTTTCTGGGTGGCCGCGATATTACCTGGCTTGCCATAGGGGCGTCAATTTTTGCATCCAATATTGGATCTGAACACCTGATAGGCCTGGCCGGAGCCGGGGCATCAAGTGGTATGGCCATGGCCCATTGGGAGATCCAGGGTTGGATAATCTTGTTGCTAGGATGGGTATTTGTACCATTTTATTCACGAAGCATGGTCCTGACTATGCCGGAGTTCCTGGAACGCCGTTACAATAAAGAATCACGTACAATATTATCTGTTATTTCGCTTGTAAGTTATGTACTTACTAAAGTAGCAGTGACCGTATATGCAGGAGGACTGGTCTTCCAACAAGTATTTGGAATAGACGAACTGTGGGGTATAGATTTCTTCTGGATCTCCGCTATCGGACTGGTACTGATCACAGCTCTGTATACTGTACTGGGAGGTATGAGGTCTGTTTTATACACATCGGTTCTTCAGACCCCGATCTTACTTATTGGTTCACTGGTCATTGTGGTACTAGGCCTGAAGACAGTCGGAGGTTGGGATGAAGTGTTGGCTGTCTGCGGCGCTACACCTGTAAATGAATACGGAGATACCATGGTCAATCTTATGAGGAATAACAACGATCCTGATTTTCCCTGGCTGGGAGCCCTGGTGGGGTCTGCCATAATAGGGTTCTGGTACTGGTGTACCGATCAATACATAGTACAGCGTGTCCTGTCCGGGCGTAATCAGAAAGAATCTCGCAGGGGAGCCATTTTCGGGGCCTATCTAAAACTGTTGCCCGTGTTTCTGTTCCTGATTCCCGGGATGATAGCATTTGCCATGTCACAAAAAGGTGTAACAATAAACGGTCAACTTTTTGTTCTCAACACGGCAGATACCGCTTTCCCGCAATTGGTAGCCACTTTGCTGCCTGCAGGTATAAAGGGTATGGTGGTTTGCGGTATCCTGGCGGCACTAATGAGTTCTCTGGCATCACTGTTCAATTCCTCGGCAATGCTGTTTACAATAGACTTCTATAAACGTTTCAAACCCGATACTCCCGAAAAAAAACTGGTCCGTATTGGTCAGATAGCTACCGTTGTTATCGTGATCCTGGGAATTTTATGGATCCCGGTCATGAGGAGTATTGGAGATGTTCTATACACTTATCTGCAGGATGTTCAATCGGTTCTGGCTCCGGGTATAGCTGCCGCATTCCTAATGGGGATCGTGTGGAAACGTACCAGTGCCAAAGGCGGTATGTGGGGCTTGATCACGGGTTTTGTGATAGGACTTACGCGTCTGGGGGCAAAAGTGTTTTATACCAGTGTAGAAACAGCAAATCAATCAGGTCTTTTCTATAATGTTTTCTACGAAACTAACTGGCTGTTTTTCTGTGGCTGGATGTTCCTTTTCTGTATTCTTGTGATCGTACTGGTGAGCCTCTTTACCAGAGCCCCCGAACCTGCCCTTATTCAGGGGTTGGTATTTGGGACTGCCACAGATAAAGAGAAAGCCGAGACAAGAGCCAGCTGGAATGCATGGGATATCATTAACACATTGATCATTCTGGGAATAACAGCTGCTTTCTATTGGTATTTTTGGTAATTTAGCACCATGTTAGAAGCACTAAAAGAACAAGTATTCAAAGCCAATCTCATGTTGGTGGAATATGGTCTGGTAATCTTTACCTGGGGAAATGTTTCAGCTATTGACCGGCAATCGGGACTTGTTGTTATCAAACCCTCAGGAATAAGTTACCGGAACATGGCTACTGCTCAAATGGTAGTTGTAAATATGGAAGGAGAGGTAGTGGAGGGGAATCTGAGGCCATCCTCGGATACCCCTACCCACCTTGCCCTGTACCGTGCTTTCGATGGTATAGGAGGCATTGTCCATACCCATTCGTTGTATGCGACTTCCTGGGCGCAGGCCGGTGTTGACCTTCCCAATATTGGTACCACACACTCGGATTATTTTCACAGTGCCATCCCCTGTACCGCGGATATGACATCTGAACAGATCAAAGGAAATTACGAGTGGGAGACCGGGAACGTGATAATAGAACGTTTCAGGGATATGGACCCAATGCATACTCCTGCTGTACTTGTAAAAAATCACGGACCGTTTACCTGGGGAAAAGATCCTTTCAAAGCAGTGGAAAATGCCGTGGTTCTTGAACAAGTGGCTAAAATGGCCGCTGTAGCGTACGCTATTAATCCGTCCCTGGAAATGAATCTACAGCTTATTGAAAAGCATTTTGGACGCAAACACGGTTTGGGGGCTTATTACGGACAAAAATAACGTTGAATGAAGAAAATCTCTTTTGTTGCACCTGGTTTATTACTTTTCTTCTGCTTCATTTCGATAAATATCATAAAGGCGGAATCTGTATCGTACCGATTTCGCCATTTCAATGTTGAACACGGCCTTGCATCAAACATTGTAAGGAGTCTGTACCAGGATTCCCGGGGAATGATCTGGTTTGGCACCGATGAAGGTCTTAATTCTTTTGACGGGCGGGATATAACCAGGCACAAAATTGTGTGTCAGAATGCAAATGAATATGAGACCGATTATGTTGGGGCGTTGTATGAAGATCCTAAGGGCAAGTTATGGGTTGGAACTGAAATAGGAGTATGTATTTACGATATCAGGAAAAATTATTCCATAAAATTTGAAGTCAAAACAAAAGATGGATCTTTTATCAATTCAATGGTAAATAACATAGTCGAAGATAAAGACGGAAATCTGTGGATCTCATCCCAGAATCAGGGTGTCTTCAGATACAATCCCGACACAGAATCACTTACAATGTTTTCTATAGATGAATTCCAGAACTACATTTATACCATTCTAATTGATTCTGAGAATAATATTTGGCTTTCAGGCGGTTACGAACACAAGCTTGCAAAACTCGATAAGAAAAACGATTCCTTTGTGATCTTCCAACTGAAAAGCGAGGATCCGAAGTATGCTTCGCGTATCCTGGACATTTATCAGGACGCTTCAGGAAAATTCTGGTGCGGAACATGGGATGCCGGTCTGCAGATCCTGGATACTTATTCAGGAGAAGTAAAACCGGTCCGGATCAATCCCGACGGAAGGCCTATAATGCATATTCACAGTATCATGGAAATTGCACCCGCCCAGTTTTTTATTGGTTCTGACGATGGCCTGACCTGGTACAATTCGTCTACAGGAGAGCATTCTCATCATATTCCCAGTGAAAGAGATCCTTCATCTATATCCAATAAATTTGTTTATCCCATTCTACCGGACAAGGAAGGTGGCATCTGGATAGGGACCTACTACGGGGGAGTGAATTATATCTCTCCAAATAACGGGCAGTTTGAAGGTACTTCATGTGCAGAATACACCCAGTCCGGAAGTGGTAATATTATAAGCAGGTTCTGTGAAGACTCCCGTGGAAATCTATGGATCGCTTCTGACGATGGAGGGCTTGTGTATTATTCCCCCCACAACGGACAAGCCAGGCACTATATGCCTCAACCCGGGAAAAACAGTCTTTCTTACCACAATGTTCATGCGTTATGCTTCGATGACGATGATCATTTATGGATAGGGACGTATTCAAGAGGTCTCAATATACTGAATTTACGTACCGGACATTTTAAGCATTATATGCGAAGCAATTCGGAACATTCTCTGAATGACAACGGGATCTATTCCATTTTCAAGGACAAAGACAACAATATGTGGGTGGGTACCATGACTGGCTTGAATGTGTATGATCGAAGGACAGACGGATTCAGGCTTGTCCGTGACCTGGATGTAACAACTATAGACATAAAACAGGACAAAGAGGGTTTTATCTGGTTCGCTACGTTTGGAAAAGGACTTATTCGATACAACCCGGATAACGAAGAATGGAAAACATACGTGGTCAGATCTCCCAATACAAAACTAATGAGCAATCACGTAAATACTATCTGTATAGATTCCGATAATCAAATGTGGGTGGGTACGGAAAGCGGTTTATGCAGGTACGATAAAGAAGACGATTCACTAATATTACATTCTCTGGATATTCCAAGTAATAACATTCATTGTATCATCAGTGATAACCAATTTCTCTGGCTTACCACTTCTAACGGAATGGTCTGTTATTCACCCGATACGGGAAATTTCAAATTATTCACAACCACAGACGGACTCCAAAGCAATTCGTTTATTGTCAATTCCGGTGTGAAAACCTCATCTGGGAAGATCTATTTCGGATCCATTAACGGATTCAATGCATTCTTTCCACACAGGATTAAATTAAATTTTTATGTGCCGCCCGTGATGATCACACGTCTTGACATATCCAATAAAGAAGTGAACGTTTCTGAAGACGGACCGTTGAATGAAACGGTGAGCTATTGTCCCGACATTGATCTCACTCATAAAGACGACGTGGTAACCATTCACTATGCTGCTTTAAGTTACTGTTCACCTGAGCAAAATATGTACGCTTATAAATTGGAAGGTTTTGATAAAGATTGGAACTACGTAGGGAAACAGAACCGTGTGACATATACAAGTTTACCTGCCGGTAATTATGTCTTTCATGTGAAGGGTTCGAATAATGACGGCCTGTGGAATGAAACCGGTGCATCACTGAATATCACCATTCATCCTCCCTTATACCTTACTCTTCCCTTTAAGGTATTTTATTACTTATTGGCATTGTTTACGATTCTGGGAACTATCCGCATTTTTGTAAAAAACACAGAAAAACGTCACAAAGAGAAGATTCAGATGCTCAACCAGGAAAAGGAAGTAGAGCTTCACAATGCTAAGATACAATTTTTCACCACTATAGCACACGAAATACGGACCCCGGTTTCACTCATTCTGGCCCCACTTGAAAAAATATTGTTTTCAGGTGATACATTGCCGGAATCCATAAGAGAAAACATAAATATAATTAACCGGAACAGCCAGCGTCTTTTATTCCTGGTAAACCATCTACTGGATTTCAGAAAGGTTGAACAAAACGGGGAAGAAAGCATGTGCTTTACTTCTCACAATATATACGAATTGTTAAACGATATCAAGGAACGTTTCAATCCAACCATGGTACAGTCCGGGATTGATTTTGTTTTCAAATGCTCTGCTACAAACTTTATGGCCATGGTTCATTACGAATCCATCATCAAACTGGTAAGTAACCTGTTGTCAAATGCCGGCAAGTTTGCAAAAAGCCGGGTGGAACTTTCCTGTACTTTATTATCCGGAAATCATGATTTCCGAATTAGCGTGTCTGACGACGGGTGTGGCATAAAAGAAGAAGAAAAAGATTTAATATTCAAACCTTTTTATCAGGCTCAAGAACATATCGGAGGAACAGGAATCGGATTGAGCATTGTGCATAAGATAGTTCAATCTCACAACGGGACAATAGAGGTTGTCTCTGAACCGGAAAAAGGAAGCACGTTTATTGTCACCCTTCCTGTTGTCCAGAAAGAAAATGAGACAAAGATATCCTATGGAGAACAACAGGAACAGGATGATTTACCAAAGGATATTCTCTCCGAGATATCAGCACAGCATACCGGGACAAACAAGCCCGTGATGCTAATTGTTGAAGATAACGATCAGATGCTTAATTTCCTGGCAGACAGCTTTTCAGATGAATACAGTATCCTGACGGCAAGGGATGGTCTTGAAGCCAGGGAAATTTTAAAAGAAAACCAAGTGTCTATTATAATAAGCGATTGGATGATGCCCAATATGGATGGAGCAGCATTGTGCAGGGCGGTAAGGGAAAATACACATACCAGCCATATTCCCTTTATACTCTTGACGGCCAAAACAGGTGATGAAGCCCGTGTAGAAAGTATGAATTGCAGAGCCGATGCACATATTGAAAAGCCTTTTTCCATGCGTTATCTGAAAGCCTGTATCAGGAACCTGAGAGAGCTCAGGAACATGCTCATGCATAAATATTCCAAAATGCCGCTTGTTCCCCTGAGCTCCATAGCAAATAACTCCGTTGAAGAGCAATTCCTTATCCGTATGAACGAGGTTATTGAACAAAATTTCTCCAATCCGGAACTTTCTGTTGATTTTTTGGCAAAGGAACTTTGTGTAAGCCGTTCCGGATTATTTGCCAAGATCAAGAGTCTTACGGAAGTTACTCCCAATGAGCTTATCCAGATCGTTAGACTGAAAAAAGCGGCGATTTTATTATTGGAGAATAAATACATTGTGAGTGAGATCAGTTATATGGTGGGATTTAACAATCCCTCGTATTTTGCCAAATGTTTTCAGAAGCAATTTGGTGTCAATCCCGGTGAATTTGCTCGCTCACAGAAATAATTTCTTTATTGAACTCTTTGCATGTAGCACTCTCTGTTTTCCACGTTTAGCTGTTATAACGGTTCCGAGACCATTGTAACAATAATCCAGAAGAATAATAAAATAGTCTAGTTGTGTACTATCTTTTTATTCTTATGGATTATTGTATGGTAGTGTTTTTTTTTTAACTGTAACCTTTGTATAAATCATTATAAATATATCCCGAAACGATGAAAAAACTATCATTCCGAAAGACAATCATGTTGATAGCAGGAGGAATTATAATTATGTGCGCAGGTTGCAGCACATCAGATTCTTCCGATAACAAGATCCGGGAGGTCCCTTTTACAGAAATTCATTTTGAGGACATCTTCTGGGCTCCCAGAATTGAAGTAAACAGGACTGTCTCCATTCCGTCTGCCTTCCATCAGTGTGAAATAAACGGACGTTTTGATAACTTCGCCATTGCCGGTGGATTAATTGAAGGGGAACATCGCGGTGATTTTTCTTTTGACGATACAGATCCATATAAGGTTATTGAAGGGGCATCCTATTCTCTTGCCTCCAAATACGATCCCGAGTTAGATCATTATCTTGACAGTGTGATCAATATTATTGCCGCTGCTCAGGAGCCCGACGGTTACCTTACTACCTGCGTGACGAACAAAGTAGAAAGATTATCGGGGTGGTGGGGCTCTTCGCGCTGGGAGAAGATCAACAGTCATGAATTGTATAACAGCGGACATATGTACGAATCTGCTGTAGCTCATTACCTGGCAACAGGAAAAAGAACTTTTCTGGATGTAGCAATCAAAAACGCAGACCTTATCTGTGAAGTTTTCGGTTCCAACGAAGGACAGAAACACGTTCCCTCAGGGCACCCTATTGTAGAAATGGCACTCGCCAAATTATATAAAGTAACGGAAGAGGAAAAATACCTGGATCTGGCCAAATACTTTATTGAAGAAACCGGCCGCGGAACCGATGGACATAAACTCAACGCATACAGCCAGGATCATATGCCCATTCTTGAGCAGGAAGAGATAGTAGGACATGCTGTTCGTGCAGGATACCTGTATTCTGGAGTGGCTGACGTGGCATCGCTTAGAAATGACCAGGAATATTTCAAAGCTTTGTGCCGTATCTGGGATAATATGGCAGGAAAGAAGCTTTATATCACAGGAGGAATAGGATCCCGTTCACAGGGAGAAGGGTTCGGTCCCAATTATGAATTGCACAATCACAACGCTTATTGCGAAACATGCGCTTCCATTGCCAATGTGTACTGGAATTACCGTATGTTCCTGGCAACCGGGAATGCCAAATATATGGATGTACTGGAACGGGCTTTATACAACGGGGTAATTTCAGGGGTTTCTCTTAAAGGAGATGAATTTTTCTACGACAACCCGCTTGAATCCATGGGACAGCACCTGCGTCAGCCCTGGTTTGGTTGTGCCTGCTGCCCGGGAAATGTCACCCGCTTTATGGCTTCTGTACCTGGTTATGTGTATGCCGTCCAGGGGAAAGATATATATGTGAATCTTTACGTTCAGGGTACTGCACAGGTCGAGACTTCAGCCGGAGAAATTACATTGGAACAAGTAACAAAACATCCATGGGAGGGCAATGTAAAACTGAAAGTTAATCCTGCCGAAGAGACAAAATTTGCATTAAAACTACGTATTCCGGGCTGGGCTCAGGATGCGCCTGTTCCCACCGACCTCTATTCGTTTGTAAACGGAAAAGGAAAATATACCATTAACGTGAATGGAAAGAAGATTACACGGAAACCCCAAAAAGGTTATGTAACTGTAGAGAGGTCCTGGTCTGAAGGCGATCTGGTTGAAATTGAGTTTCCTATGGAAGTACGTCAGATAAAAGCCCATGAAGCAGTAGTGGATGACAGGGGAAAACGGGCTATCCAACGCGGTCCCATTGTGTATTGCATTGAAGGTAAAGATCAGAACGATAGCACGGTTTTCAACAAATATATACCTGAAAACGCTTCATTTACAACTCATTACGACAGAGAACTTCTCAACGGTGTTACTGTACTTACCGGAACTGCAATACAGGTAGAAAGAGACGGTCGGGAAGAAAAAGTCCCTCTTATCGCTATTCCATATTCAACATGGAACAACAGGGGTGCCGACGAAATGGCCGTTTGGATACCTCTGGCTGCTGAATATGCCCGCCCAGTACCGGAACCGACAATAGCATCCAGGGCCCGTCCGGCAGCCGTCAGAAACAGGCGTCATCAAGACACCCCTGCCGACCAGAAAGGAGCTCTGGAAGAACTCAGAGGATGGGCCTTCGGATTTAACGATCAATGGGATCCCATAAATTCGGCAGACCGTTCCAAACCATATCTATACTGGTGGTTACGCTACGGAAGTGAAGAAACGGTAGGGTATGTGTTTGAAAAGCCTGAATATGTGGGAAGTGTGGAGGTTTATTGGCTGGATTTTGATCATTACGACGGCAGTTTCCGTGTACCGGAAAGCTGGAAATTATACTACGAAAAAAATAACAAGTGGTATCCGGTGGATGCCACAACTGAATATACAGTGCTTAAAGACTGTTATAACAATCTTGAATTCAAACCGGTGACCACCCGTGCTTTAAAACTGACTGCAAAATTGCAGAAAGGTGAATCCGGAGGGATTATAGAATGGAAAGTCAACGAACCCAACCTATAAATAATTAATCTAATAAAAACCAGAAAATGATTGTAAAAACTATTCTCAATCAGATGGCTATAAATAAAGTCATACTGAGAGCGGTTGTATCAGTTCTTCTGATTTCCTGGATTGGCGTTTCATCTGCTGAAGCTTATGCTGCTGATGCCCCGCAATCCTTTAAAGTTTCCGGTCTTGTTACAGACACAAACGGAGAACCGATCATTGCTGCTAACGTTTTTGAACCAGGCACGCACAATGCTACCGTTACTGATGCAGACGGGAAATATGCCATTACTGTTTCAGGTCCCCAGGCTACGATCTCAATTTCTTACATTGGTTACTCAACACAAATGGTAAATGTATCGGGCAGAGGCTATATTGAAACAGTTCTTCTGGAAGACCAGCAGTACTTGGATGAATTGGTTGTCATCGGTTACGGTTCTCAGAAAAAGAGCGACGTAACCAGCTCGGTTGCCAGTGTAAAATCTGAATCGTTCAACAAAGGTGCCATCCTGGATGCCGGTCAGTTGGTACAGGGAAAGGTTGCCGGTCTGCAGATTTCGTTACCCAGTGGAGATCCGACGGCAAGCACCGCTGTAATGCTTCGCGGTACTTCGTCCCTTAAAGGATCCACTACTCCTCTTATACTTGTGGATGGAGTTCCGGGATCGTTTTCCACAGTTGCTCCGGAAGACATTGAAAGCATCGATGTACTTAAAGACGGTTCTGCGACTGCTATTTACGGTACCCGGGGTACTAACGGTGTAATCATTATTACCACTAAAACCAGCCGCCGTGATATGCCTACTACCATTGAATACAACGGATACGTTTCCATTTCCCACCAACTTAAAAAAGCCGATTTCATGAGTGCAGAAAATCTTCGTTCACGCTGGGCGGAAGGGTGGTCATTCTCCGGTGCAAACGACCAGGATTACGGTGCAACCGTCAATTGGCTTGACGAAGTAAGCAGGACTGGAATTGCAAACGTTCATAACGTTACCCTGAGAGGCGGGTCAAGTCAGACCAGCGTATTGGCAAACGTTGCCTATGAAGACCGTGAAGGAACGCTCAAGGCTTCAGGAACCACTAACTTACGCGGCCGTATGGAAATCTCTCATAGAATGTTTGACAACAAGCTCATCACCAATGTGTCTTTTATTGCCAACGAAAGGACTACAACACCTTCTTTCAATACGAATGTGTACCGTTATGCTTGTATCCAAAACCCGACACAACCTGTATACAACGAAGACGGAACCTATGTAGAACGCCCGGTATATTTCTACGACAATCCTGTTTCACTGATCAACGAAACCATAGGCGAAGGCCGTTCACGCAATCTGCGTTTTACGGGAAGGGTGGAATTCCGTCCGGTAGAAAGCTTTGCAATAAAAGCCATGTACACACGTAAGGGCCAAAGCTACCTGAGCGGTTATTACAATACCAAGAAACATCCGAACACTACAGAATACGGGTACAACGGTTATGCTTCCCGTTATACCTCGGATTATGTCAACAACCTGGCCGAGATCACGGCCGAATGGAATGAAAATTTAGGGAAACATTATGTAACAGCTATTGTGGGATACAACTACGAAGACAATACCTCTCAGAACTACGGCGTGTCTAACAGGAATTTCCCGACAGATGCCTACACTTACAACAACCTGGAAACCGGAATGGGCCTGACAGATGGAAATGCAACTATGTATTCCTATAAGGCTTCCGATAAACTTATTGGGTTATTCGCGCGGGCAACTTACAACTACGACGACCGCTACCTGTTAATGGTTTCCGCACGTTGTGAAGGTTCTTCAAAATTCGGTGCCAATCATAAATGGGGGACTTTTCCCGGCGTGTCTCTCGGATGGAGGCTCAACAACGAATCATTCATGAAAGATTTTACCTGGCTGGATAACCTGAAATTACGTGCAGGTTACGGTGTAACCGGGATCAACGTGGGTGATCCGTACCTTTCTCTTTCTTCGCTTTCCTATTCAGGTTATTTCCTGTACAACAATGAATGGATCAGCACCCTTACTCCGGTACGTAACCCCAATCCCGATTTGCGCTGGGAAAAGAAACTGGAGTACAACCTTGGTCTTGATTTTGACATGTTTGGCGGACGTTTGGGTGGTGCCATTGACGTATACCGCAGAGACACCAAGGACGGTCTTTGGGATTACTCGGTACCCGTTCCTCCATATCTGTACGGATCAATTACTGCTAATGTAGCCCAGATCCGTAATACCGGTGTTGAAATAATGATCAACGCAGTACCCGTCAGAAACGACAATATGGAATGGAGCTCTAACCTTTCCTATTCGACCAATAAGAACGAAGTAGTATCTATCTCTAATGATCAGTTTTCCATGTCAACCGACTGGTTTACCTCCGGACATACCGGTGAACCCATCCAGACCACTACACACAGGGTAAAAGTGGGTGATCCCGTAGGTAATTTCTACGGATTGAAATCTGTTGGTCTTAATGCAGACGGTAAATGGGTGGTAGAGCGTCTGGAGAAGGATGATGAAGGCAATATAACCAATGTTTACTACGACCTGGCCGAAGATGCAGGAGACGAAGACTGGCAGGTTTTGGGCAACGGGGTTCCCAAACATTATCTGAACTGGAATAACTATTTCAGATACAAAAACCTGGACGTATCAGTCACTATGAGAGGTGCGTTTGGGTTCCAGATACTGAACTACCAGGAGATGTACTATGCTAATCCCACCATTCAGTACAATGTCTTGAACAGTGCTTTTGACAAACATCCCGTAGTGGATATGACTACCGGGCAGCCAACGGGCCAGGAAGTGGTTATTAACGATTCACAACGTTATGTAAGCAAGTATATAGAAAATGGCGATTATTGGAAGATAGACAACCTGACGATCGGGTATACCTTCAATACATCTAAGATAAAACACATCCGCAATATACGTGCATACGGTTCCTGTTCCAATCTGTTTACATTTACCAAGTATACCGGCCTGGATCCTGAAGTCAGAATGACAGGTCTGGATGCCGGTACGGACAGCAGGGACAAGTATCCGACTATACGTTCCTATACTTTCGGGCTAAATATTACATTCTAACAAGCGTAAAGAATATGAAAAAATTTAAAATAGGAATCCTTGCCATTATCCTGGCAGGAACCACACTAACTATTCAAAGCTGCTTTAATTTGGATGAAGAAGTGTTCTCCGAAGTCACGGAAGCCTCTTTCATTCCTACGGATAAAGACGTAGCTGCTCTTATGGCCAGTGCTTACTCACCACTTACTTATATTCTCAATTGGCAGGGTTATTTTGATATACAGGAAGAGCCGGCTGATAATATTATTACTCCTACACGGCCTAACGGTTGGGACGATGGAGGTACTTACCGCAGAATGCATCAACACCAGTGGACTAATCAACAATGGCAGCCATGGAATGCTTATCTTACTGCATACGAGGGGATTAATAATGCAAACCGTGTGTTGGACCAGGTTAAAGACGGGTCTCTGCCCGTGGGCGATCTTTACGATGCAACAGTGGCTGAACTGCGTGCCATACGCGCTTTCTGGTACGCCATGCTCTTAGACACACACGGTAATGTTCCTATCGTAACTGCTTTTACGGACGAAATACCTACCCAGTCAACCCGTAAGCAGGTTTACGACTTTGTGGTCGCTGAATTGGAAGAAGTTGTTAGTGGTCTGAGTGAGCTGACAGATGCCACCACCTATGGTCGCATTAACAAATGGGCTGCCTATATGACCCTGGCACGTGTTTATCTGAATGCCGAGGTATACACAGGTACTGCTCAATGGGAAAAGGCCCTTAATTGTTGCAACGCTATCATTAACTCGGGCAATTTCTCGCTTTCTGCCGATTTTTCAGACAATTTTAAAAAAGACCTGGATTATACCAACAGCGAAATAATTTTTGCCGTTCCTTTCGACAATATACTGGCCGGAAGTTCTCAACACATGAAATGGTATCCTCCCGTTTCCAGGTTTGTTTTCCAGTCCAAATTCCAATGCTGGGGCGGTTCCTGTGCCAATCCTCAATTTATCAATTCCTACCAGCCCGGTGACAAGCGCCTTGAAAGAACCTGGCTCATGGGACCCCAATACGATCCTGCCGGGAATCTCATCTGGACATGCAGAAACTACCTGCCTTCACTTACCTGTAATAAGGACGGTGTCAATTATGCCAGCATTGATTATGGATACCGTGTATTCAAATGGGAATTCGACAACGTGACATCATACTATTGGGGCAACGACTTTGCATTTTATCGTTATGCAGAAACGCTGCTTACCAAGGCAGAATGCCTGCTTCGTCTGAACCGTGACGGAGCCGAAGCTGCTAAGCTCGTTTCTCAGGTACGTGCCCGCGTATTCGACAATCCGGCAGAAGCCACTGTTACCGAGACCGACCTTAGAGCTAACTCCAGGATGAACTACGGTACACTGGATTGGGATAACAATATAGCCGATCCCGGAGATCAAACACCTGTGGAACTCGGCGGTCTGTATGATGAACTCGGTTGGGAATTTGCCTGTGAAGCACAACGGCGCACCCAAATGATCCGTTTTGGAACGTTCAGCACAAAGAACTGGTTTAACCATTCGGCTATCACGGATGGTCATACACAGATATTCCCCATTCCTCTGGAAGAGATTCAGGCTAATGCCAACCTTAAGCAGAATCCTGGTTACTAGATAAGTTAGGTTAGTTAAATGAGGTGAAATTGCCCCGTGAAAATGGGGCAATTTCTTCTATAAAACACGATTTAAAATGACAAAACAGACATTAATTTTATTACTTATCACCGTAACATGCGCATTTTCTTTTGTGAACAATGCCACGGCTCAAACCATTACAACGCCACCCACAGAATTGAACCTCCATCCGTTCTACAAGAAATACATAAATGTAAACGGAATACACCTTGTTTCTTCTCACCGGGTTCCCGACTCGGCTCTTGTTGCCGCTTATAAAACACTCGATGCACTTACGGGATTTCTCCCGAAAGAAGTGCTCAAGGCCATGACCGATCTCAATACACGGGTAGGTGTTATGGCCCGTTACGAAGGCACAACCGATATTCCCGAGCATGCTTACCTGGAAAACGACACCACTTTGAACTGGGATGTTCGTGCCAGAGGCCTGGGCGGAGACCGCGATTTGCCTATGTCAACTTGTGCCGAGGAAAATATTCTGGCTTACCAGATAGATAAGTATCATGAAGAGGACATTATGATACATGAATTTGCGCATTCCATCCATCTGATCGCCCTTATTCACGTATACCCCGATTTCAACAAACGTCTCCAAAAATCTTTGGATGAGGCAATTAAGGAAGGAAAATGGAAAAACACCTATGCCGCCACAAATGTGGCTGAATATTGGGCAGAAGGCGTTCAGGCATGGTTCAATGTGAATGCAGAAGTACCGGTTCCCGACGGCAAACACAACCAGATCAACACACGGGAGGAACTGCTAACATACGACAAAGAATTGTATGACATTTTAAGTGAATTTTTTCCGGAAACGAAAGAAAGCATTTCCCGTCATAAATACGTAAACAATTATACGGTGACACCAAGATAATCATTGAAAACATAGGGTATTACGGTAGATACTGTAGATGTCTTAAAGTATTTTTGGTAATTTAGCACTGTAGAATAATCTATTAAAGATAATTGCGGTGCTTATGAAAGTTCCAATTTTTTTTTCTTTTTTCTGTTGATCCTGAACCCGGTGGACGGATTACGAGCGCAAGCTTTCCATAGTGACAATGGTGACGGCACATATACCAATCCGTTGATCCCGGCTGATTTTCCGGATCCCGATGTCATATTGGTAGGTGACACTTATTACATGGTTTCAACCACTATGTTCGTGTTTCCCGGAGTCACCGTGTTAAAATCTTACGATCTTGTTAACTGGGAATATTGCAGCAATGCAGTGCCTAGGTTCGATTTTAGCCCCTGTTATGATATGGACGGATGCAACCGTTACGGACACGGACAATGGGCAACCAGTTTCAGGTATCATGACGGGATCTTTTATTTACTCTTTATAACACTTGACGAAGGGGGATTTCTTTGTTCGGCAACGAATGCCGAAGGCCCCTGGGAGATTAGAAGATTGCCGAAGGGGTTTTACGATCCCGGCCTGTTTTTCGATGATAACGGAGAAATTTATGTAGCTCATGGTTATGGTGAAATAAGCATCACCCCACTGGATGAGCATTTTGCTCCTGCATGGTCTGATTCCCTGGTTTACATCGGCACCATCCGCGACGGACTTGAAGGAACTCACGTATATAAGATAGACGGGTATTATTACCTGTATTGTACTTACGGAGGCAGGGACGGCATCCAGGTGGCATTACGCTCCAGGAACATTTACGGACCATACGAAGAGAAAATTGTGTTACATGACACCGTTCCCGGAGTAACTTTTGGAATTCACCAGGGAGCGCTCATTCAAACGCAAACCGGAGAATGGTGGACCGTACTTTTTGTTGACAGCGGTCCGTTGGGGCGTTTTCCCTCTTTACAACCGGTCAGCTGGGTGGACGGATGGCCGGAGGCCGGTATTGACGGTAGGGGAGTGATCACTTACAAAAAGCCCGATGTGGGGAAAGTATACCCTGTAAAGCAACTTCCAACATCAGATACTTTTAATGAAACTGCATTAGGTATGCAATGGGGGTGGAACCACAATCCCGACCCGGAAAAATGGTCATTGACACAACGTCCCGGCTACCTACGCCTTATAACCGGGAAAGTGGTAAAAATTCTCACAGAGGCTTCCAATATGCTTACTCAAAGGCCTTTTGCACATTACGACAAAGCCATTCCGACCATTGGAACGACCAAAATGGAAGTGGCTTGCATGAAAGATGGTGATATTGCAGGACTGGCAGTATTCCAGGATCCTTACGCATATATAGCCGTGAAGCAGGAAAAAGGGGTCAGAAGTCTTATTATGGTCAATAACGGGGAATTGATCGCTTCTGTTCCGGCAGGATCAGCTGCGACCATATACCTGAGGGCGATCCTGTCAAACGCAACGGAAGAAGCAAGTTTCGAGTATAGTAATGACAATAAGGAGTATAAGCGGATAGGTGATAACCTGAACATGCAGTTTAACTTGACAGTGTTCACCGGCAATAAGTTCGGACTGTTTACCTATGCGACTGCAGATCCGGGCGGTTATGTTGATTTTGATTGGTTTACAATGGATTAACTATGGAAATGAAAAAAAAACCCTCCATTGTTTTATTTCTCATCCTTTTTTGTCTGAACAATTCCCCGGCCAACGCCCGGGAAGAATCTTCTCTGAAACTCTGGTATGACAAGCCGGCAACCCAATGGGTGGAAGCATTGCCCGTAGGGAACGGTCGTATGGGAGCCATGGTGTATGGCGATCCTTCCCGCGAAACATGGCAGTTAAATGAAAATACGGTCTGGGCCGGGCAGCCGAACCGCAATGACAATCCCGACGCCAGAGAAGCTTTGCCTGAGGTCAGAAGGCTGATCTTCAGTCAACAATTCAGCGAAGCACAGGCTTTAATAGATCAAAAATTCATCACCAAAACGTCTCACGGGATGCCTTATCAGACAGTGGGCAACCTGCGTCTCTTTTTTCCGGGCCATGAAAATTACCTGGATTATTACCGTGAACTTGACCTGGAAAATGCCACCGTGTCATCGCGTTACAAGGTGGATGACGTTACCTATCAAACCCGTGTATTTTCTTCTTTCCCGGATCAGGTGATCGTTGGCCGGATCACCGCAGATAAAACAGCTGCTTTGCATTTTTCCGTCACTTTGGACTCTTTTCCCGGGGCAGAGCTGTCCACAGAGGGAAAAGACCAACTTGTTTTATACGGAACAACAAGTGATTTTGAAGGAGTTAAAGGAGCTGTGAAGTATTGTGCAAGGATAAAGATCTTAACAAAAGGCGGCTCAGTAACTGCCGGTGACACCGTTTTGACAGTGACAGGTGCCGATACGGCAACCATTTATGTTTCAATGGCCACTAATTTTGTCAAATACAATGATCTTGGAGGGAATTCCTATGAAAAGTCGGCCGCATACCTGGATCAGGCTTTACAAAAGAGTTATGATCATATCCTAAAAGATCATAGTAAGGACTATCAGAAATATTTCAACCGGGTACACCTGGATCTTGGAACGACCCAGGCTGCAAACAGACCAACGGATGAGCGGATTGAAAGGTTTTCCACGGAAGACGATCCGCAGTTGGTCGCATTGTATTTCCAGTTTGGACGTTATTTATTGATCTCTTCTTCCAGGCCCGGAGGTCAGCCGGCCAATTTGCAGGGGATCTGGAACAACCGGCTTTTTCCTCCGTGGGACAGTAAGTATACTGTAAACATAAACACGGAAATGAATTACTGGCCCTCCCAGATCACAAACCTTGCCGAGTTGGATGAGCCGCTGATCCGTATGACTGCCGAACTCTCACATACAGGAAAACAAACGGCCCGGGATATGTACGGAGCCAAAGGCTGGGTGCTTCATCATAACACCGACATATGGAGGATCAACGGTCCGGTTGACGGCGCATTCTGGGGCATGTGGCCCATGGGTGGAGCCTGGCTTTCCCAGTACCTGTTTGATAAATACCTGTATAACGGGGACACAGAATACCTGGAAGATGTATATCCTGTGATCAAAGAAGCTTCCCGTTTTTTTCTGGATTTTCTGATTGAAGAACCTCAGCACAACTGGCTGGTAGTAACACCTTCGGTTTCTCCGGAAAATGCACCCCGTGTTCATCCGGAGTATTCGGTTACTGCAGGGGCAACCATGGACAACCAGCTGATATTCGATCTGTTTACAAAAACCATAGAAGCCGCCCGTATCCTGAAAAAGGACAAATCACTGGTGGATAGCATTTTCAATAGTCTTGACCGTCTGCCTCCCATGCAGATAGGTTCATGGGGACAATTGCAGGAATGGATGTATGACTTGGACAGTCCCGGTGACAGGCACAGGCATGTTTCCCATTTGTACGGACTGTATCCTTCCAACCAGATCTCGCCGTTCAGAACGCCCGCATTGTTTTGGGCCGCTAAGACCTCTTTAGAGGCCAGAGGCGATGAATCCACGGGTTGGTCCATGGGGTGGAAGGTAAACCTGTGGGCCAGGTTACTGGACGGAGATCATGCGTATAAACTAATCACAGATCAGCTGTCGCCTGCTGTACAACCCGGCGGAAGACCCCGCGGAGGCACCTATCCGAACCTTTTTGATGCGCATCCGCCGTTTCAGATCGACGGCAACTTTGGCTGTACGGCCGGTATAGCTGAAATGCTGCTTCAAAGCCATGACGGAGCCATTCATTTGTTGCCGGCACTTCCCAAAGCATGGAAAAGAGGCACGGTAAGGGGATTGAAGGCCCGCGGGGGATTTGAGATAGGCCTTTCATGGGAAAACGGGATCCTCAACTCGGCAATCATAAGATCCTCTCTGGGAGGGGTTTGTCGTCTGCGGTCCTATGTTCCCCTGTCAGGAAAAGGCTTGAAAAAGGCACGCGGTGTGAATCCCAATCCGAACTTTTTTGTAGCTGGTGTAAAAGCGCCTCTTGTACACTCAACAAATAACGCTGTTGAATCCGGACATACGAAAGTTTATGAGTACGATATCCGTACAAAAAAAGGAGATATTATTCAGATAACAGCCCCGGGAATCAATTAATTGCCGCTCTTTTCTTACTTTTGTGCCCGCATGAGAGGAGAAACCATAGCTATTGGAGTGGCAGTTCTTTGGTCATTGAACGCCCTCTTTTTTGAACACGCCAGCAAAAGGATCGGGTCTTTAAATCTGAACCTGATCCGTCTTGTTTATGCATTTTTATTCATCGGATTGACTCTATGGGCTACCAGCGGCAGTTTTCTGCCCAGGAATGCCGACAGGGCCACCTGGGGCTGGATGTCTTTATCCGGTTTCGTGGGCTTTGTATTAGGCGACTATTTCCTGTTTGCTTCCTATACCATGATCATGGCCAGGTATTCCCAATTGATGATGACACTGGCGCCCCTTTTTGCCGCGGTTTTCGGATTCATACTCCTTGGAGAACAGATGTCCTGGCTTTCACTGATAGGTATGTGCCTTACATTGACCGGCATTTCCATATCCGTATTAAAGAAGCAGAACGGGATCGGGAATAACAGGGTTCGTATGGAACTTCCCCTAAAAGGAATATTGTTCGCTTTGATAGGAGCACTGGGACAAGGGGTGGGGATCGTGCTGAGCAAACAGGGGATGATCGCCTACGAACAGGTGTATTCTCCGGAAAGCTCGCTTTACATTCCTTTGGCAGCCACCCAAATACGTACGATTATAGGCGCATTATCCTTTGCGGCGATCATCCTTATAAGAGGCGTCACCGGAAACTTTATCCATTCCATTAAAGATAAAAAAGCTTGTGGAAGTGCTTTTGCAGGTTCCGTACTGGGACCTTACCTGGGAGTCACCTTATCCCTGATGGCGGTACAACACGCCAACACGGCCGTAGCTTCTACTATTATGGCTACGGTGCCTATAATGATACTGGTTCCCGAATACTTTATCCTCAAACGCAAGGTAACCTGGCAGCAGGTAGCCGGAGCGGTTTTAAGCGTTGGAGGAGTTACATTGTTCTTTATCTGATAATCTGATACATCATGAAAAAGCTTATCATTCCTGTAATCTTGATCTTTATGGCATTGCCTTTACGATCTCAGCAAAAAGAAAGAAATTACCGGCTCATGGTGCTTGATATAACCACCAATGAACTGATACCGGTAAAAACTTTCCCCTACCAGGTGGAAGCACCCAACTGGACACCGGACGGGAAATGGCTGGTCTACAACTCGGCAGGAAAACTCTTCCGCATCTCGCCCGACGGCAAGGACGGTCCGTTCCAGATCCCCACCGACTCGATCACTCATTGCAACAACGACCACGTCATCTCCTCCGATGGAAAAGAGATCGCCCTGAGCAGCGGCACGGCAGAAGACTGGCGCTCCCGCATTTACATCGTTCCTTTTGAAGGAGGAGAGCCGAGGCTGGTAACCCCCCTCGGGCCAAGTTACCTGCACGGCTGGAGCCCCAATCAGAGTACGTTGGCGTATTGTGCCGAGAGGGACGGGGAGTACGACGTATATACCATTCCGGCCGGCGGTGGAACTGAAACCCGCCTGACAGATACTCCCGGCCTGGACGACGGCCCCGAGTACACTCCCAGCGGAGAGTACATCTGGTTCAACTCGGTCCGTTCCGGCCTGATGCAGCTCTGGCGCATGCGCGCCGACGGCTCGGCACAGGAACAAATGACCTTCCATACGAAGATCAACTCCTGGTTTCCGCACGTTTCCCCCAACGGAGAGCATGTGGTTTATATTGCCTATTACGTGGGCGATCTGAAACCCGACGAACACTTGCCGGACAAGAACGTGGAACTGCGCCTGATGCCCGTTGCGGGTGGTCCTTCCCGCCTGCTGGTCAAGCTCTTTGGCGGTCAGGGCACCATAAACGTCAACTCCTGGGCACCCGACAGCCGCCAGATCGCATTTGTGTGCGTTGCACCATTGATTCTTTCAGCTGATTCTTAGCGTTTTACGAAATTGGTGCCCCCAGGGTAAGACGCACACTTTTTTGCTATCTTAGTAGCATGAAAAAATTGCAATTTCTATTATTGGCGTTATTACTTACCGCACCGGGCCTGGCCGGGGAATCGACCGTGCAAAGCATTGTGAAACAACGTATTCGGGTGATCATTGTCAACGATTTCGGGGGAGACCCGGATGGGCTGGTGCAGCTGGCACATCATTTATTATGCGGTTCTACTGAGATTCGCGCGGTTATCGGATCGCATCTTACGGAAACCACGTCTTTTGACCGTGAAGCGGACCAGGTGGAGCTGGCCTGCCGCAAGGCCGGGGAGGTTGTGTCATTGCTGGGAATGGAAAGCCGTGTGCCTGTCTTGCGGGGTGCGGCAAAGGGGATGACAGACCCGGGAGTACCGGTGGATTCTCCGGGTGCCCGAAAGATCATAGAAGAGGCGTTGCGTACCGATACCGACATGCCTTTATATGTGGTTTGCGGATCGGGACTGACCGATGTGGCCAGTGCCTGGTTGATGGAACCCTCCATTGCCGGTCGTTTTACCCTGGTGTGGATAGGCGGACCTGAGTACGAAGGAATAGCCTTTCCGCCACCCGGATATTCAGAGGCGGAATACAATACGAGCATCTGCATCCCGTCCGTGCAAACGGTCTTCAATCATTCGGATATTCCTATTTGGCAGGTGCCCCGCAACGCCTACAGGCAATGCCTCTATTCATATTATGAAATTCAATCGAAGATCAAGACAGCCGGCCCGGTAGGAGCTTATCTGGCTCAGTCACTGGAAGAGGTAATAAGCAATATGAACCGGTGGGGCAACCCCATGGGCGAAACGTACATCCTGGGGGATTCTCCGCTGGTGCTGCTCACCTCGCTGCAAAGCAACTGGGAACCGGATCCTTCATCCAGCTTTTACCGCCTTGTCCCGGCTCCGCAGGTAGATAAGCGGGGACAATTTCTGGAAAACCCCGGAGGCCGCCCCATCCGCGTTTACGACCGCCTGGACGTGCGATTGATGTTTGCCGATATGGAGGCAAAACTGGAGGCTTTGGGCCGAGACGCATCCGCGCAGGAACGCCGTAACCCGTTTATCACACATATGTATACGGCCGATCCCTCGGCACGGGTTTTTAACGATACGTTGTTCGTATATCCTTCGCATGACCGGGATGATGCCGTGAACTTCAGCATGAAGGACTGGCATGTGTTTTCCACAACCGATATGAAGCACTGGACGGATCACGGGGTGGCTTTTTCCCTGGACGGTATCAGCTGGGCTTCTTCCCGGGCATGGGCTCCGGACTGCATGGAACGCAACGGCCGGTATTATTTCTATTACCCGGTGGAAGCCAGCAAGATCGGGGTGGCGGTGGCCGACACCCCGTACGGTCTCTTCAGGGATCCGTTGGACTCGGCATTGATCCACATTCAAAGCAAAGGGGTGGTGTGCGACCGGGATTTCATAGATCCGGCGGTTTTCATTGACGATGACGGCCAAGCCTACCTCTATATGGGACAGCTGGTTGTCAATGCCATCAAGCTGAACCAGGACATGATATCCTACGACGGGCAGGTGCACCTGCTGGAGGGTACCGATGATTTTTTTGAAGCTATATGGATGCACAAATACAACGGGACGTATTACCTGTCCTATGCGGCCGGGAGCGGGGAAATCAAATATTGCACGAGCGACAATCCCCTGGGACCGTTTACGTACCGGGGAGTGATCCTGCAGTCCATGAACAGCGGGACCAACCACCATTCCATCGTGGAGTATAAAGGGCAGTGGTATTTGTTTTACCACAACTCGGACCTATATTACAGGAACCACCCGGATTCGGTTGAGAAGTTCGGTTGGGGTCACCGGGGCAGCCCGCATCCTTTCCGCCGGTCTGTCTGTTTTGACAAATTGTACTATAATGAAGACGGGACCATACAGAAAGTGATTCCTACAAAATAAATGTGACCAAAACGTTTTAGCTATGGGAACTGTTCATTTGATCGCGGGTTTGTTTTTCATAGGTCTGGGTTTACTGGTAAAGGCTTATCCGGGGCTGATCGCAGGGTACAACACATTATCTCCGGAGAAGAAAAAGAACGTGGACATAGACGGGCTTTCAAGATATGTTCGTAATGGCTTGATCATTATGGGTGTTGCGATCATGGTAGGTTACCTGCTGTTTCGGTGGGCCGGATGGACCATACTGGCCAATATGGTGATACTGATTGTTACGCTGGTAGGATCGGTCATTCTCATGATGAGTGCAAATAGGTTCAACTTTAACAAGGAGAAGTATGGCATAAGCCACTATTTGATACTGGGGATCATCCTGTTTCTTTTGGCAGGTATCTTTCTGTTCGGGATCATGACTACAAAAACGCATTTTGACGGAGGCACAATTCATTTTACGGGTATGTATGCCACGGAAATGAAGGTCTCGGAAATTGAGAAAGTAGAACTTACGGATACCATTCCGGCCATTATAATGAGGACTAACGGGTTCAGTCTTGGGCCTGTGCATAAGGGGAAATATCAGCTGGAAGAATTCGGAAAATGCCGGTTGTACATCAATGCCGGCAAAGGTCAGTACCTGATCATTACGGATATTGAGGGATTCAGGACCATTTTGAGATACAAAAGAGACCGGGACAGCCGGAATATTTATGAGCAGATAGGGAAGATGCTCTCCGACTGATCCTTCCTGAAAGGCAGCGTTTATTGATCAGGGCGGTGCATACTGTGAATATCAGGACAAATGGCTTTAATCCTGAATACGTTGAAAATTGTTCCGTACGAGGCATTCTTTGGAGTTGCCGGGCTTCATGGTTTCTTTGGGGCTCTTTCGCGTTTCAGTTGAAGGTACCAGAGAATAATGACCAACCCGATTGAAAGACAGACAGTATAAATTATATCTCTCCATCCAACTGATTCTTGACTGAGTATCCGGCTAGTAATAAAACATGAATAAAACCAAAAGAATCCCAGTAGATGCCTCAGGTGTTTTTTTAAATCCATGGTTGTCAGATTGTTCGAAACAAAGATATAAAAAAATTATATTTGTGTAAAATTCTGTATACAAGAACGATATGAAAACAAGAATAATAGTGGCAAATGCGGTTATTGTCATTTGTGTTTTCCTGGTATCGTACTTCTGGCTATTCCATCATATCTGGTGGGAAGCCCTGATATTTACACTTGTTATCTCCGGATTCTCAATACGGACCAGCAATACTGCAATAAAGAGATTGGAGAGAGAAATAAGGGTAATCGTGATCAAAAGTAAAATTTTCGACCATGAACCTCGTGAGTTTTCTTATCTATTCCAGCTTGTCGCTTATGGCATGAACTGAAAAGTCTCAAGAAAAAATGGAATGTCGCAGAAGAATATGATTTTACCTCACATTAGAATGCATTACTCAACCTTATCCTTCTCTTTTCTTTCTCTATAACGATCAAATAAGTAAAATACTAAGACCATAAGAAGCGAAACTATGGCCGCAGAAATCACACTACGTAAGGCAGGTCTATCGAATAGGAATAAACTGGATGTAAGAAAACCAGAATAAAAGATAAAAAATATCAGGTTATATTTAATTATTTTCATTACGTAATAATTTAATTTTAACAGTCTTATAAAAAAGGATCAGTGCAAGAGCAATATAAACAACACCAAATAAACAACCGATCCAAAAAGGAGGATCAAACCGATGAAGGATCAACATAAGTCCAAGAACAATGGCTATAGAAGTAGGAATACTGATTGAAGTATCATATTTTATTCTACTTCCGCAATTTGGGCATTCCCATGATGTAAAGGACGCTTCAGTAATTACATGATAAAATTTTTGTTTGTGGCTGCATTTGGGGCAGATAAATGTTTTTGTTTTCATAGGCATCTGGTTTTATATGATTAATCAAGCCACTTTTTATCCCTAATTGTCAGATTGTTCGCAATAAAGTTATAATTTTTTTAATGTATACTGCTGAATGGAAGAATGGATATACAGCTTTGTCCTCAAAACTGGCTTCCGTCCACAAAAAGGGGCCTAAATGTGGATGGATTGCGAAAAAACACCGGTGTGTAGTTTCTTGATTTTTGTTGACTACCTGGATGTCTTATCTCTGAGAAGAGTTGACTCGGTTTATAAATTATAACTGATATTTGTTGGTTTCAGAGTGTTATACCTAAGGTACGTTTACTTACCAAGTCTAATCCCTGTCAGGGGTTGACTGAGGGCAAAAGTAAACAGTTTTCAGGGATTTCGTCGCTGCGCTCCGACATCCCGGCCCCTGCGGGGGGCCATCCAACAAGAAGCCTGCGCAGCATGCTGCTTCGCTGCCTTTTCTGTAGCCGGAGGGGCATGAGCGAGCTCCTGCCCCTCCGGCTACAGAAAAGCCCTGCAAATTTTCATTCGCAGGGCTTCTTGTGATCCGGGCGGGATTCGAACCCACGACCCACAGCTTAGAAGGCTGTTGCTCTATCCAACTGAGCTACCGGACCCTATATTTGGTCGAACGGACCCCTCATTCGTTGTCCTGACCCTTCATCCAATCGCACTAAAATTCTCATACGGCCTTTGGGATCATTGGCCTTTCGATCACTTAGCCCCCCCTTCATTCAATCGCTCTGACCTCTCATAAGTAGTAAGGACTGCAAAGTTCCCCTTTTTTTGGGCAGGTTGCAAAAATACGGCAATTTTTTTAAAACTCGTCTTTTGAATGATTAATCTTCATCCATTTCATCAACTCAACCACTACAATTGGCACCAGGGACAGCCCGCCGGTAATGAGCCAGTGTGTCGTATCCATGTATACCGTACCGAATACTTTCATCATGCCCGGAATGACAAGTACTGCCAACAGCAATACGGCGGAAACCAGGATGGCCCCCAAAAGGGATTTGTTGCTCAGCAATCCTGTACGGAAAGAGGAGTGGATATTCGAATGGAGGTTGCGCACATGGAACAATTGGGAAAATCCCAGGACGGCAAATGCCATGGTTTGTCCCAGCGCATTCCCGCCGTCACGGTAGCCAACCAGGTAAGCGGCCAGCGAGATCAAACCTATGGTTACCCCCTGGTAAGATATGCGACGGATCATTCCACGGGTAAAAATACCTTGTTTGGGATCCCTGGGCTTGCGGGTCATGATATCGCTTTCCGCAGGGTCCATACTCAGCGCCAAAGCCGGCAGGCTGTCGGTCACCAGGTTGATCCACAGGATCAGGAGCGGAGATAACGGATTGCCCAAATTGAACACCGAGGCGATGAATATCAGTAATACTTCGCCCACATTCGCAGATAGCAGGAACTGGATGGCTTTCAGTATATTATCGTAGATCCGGCGGCCTTCCTGCACGGCTCCCACTATAGTAGCAAAATTATCATCGGTCAGGATGATATCGGATGCCTCCTTGGCCACTTCCGTTCCCACGATCCCCATGGAAACTCCAATATCGGCCTGTTTAAGCGCCGGGGCATCGTTCACTCCGTCCCCGGTCATGGCCACGATTTCTCCGTGAGACCGCCATGCCTGCACAATACGTACTTTATGTTCGGGTGCCACACGGGCGTAAACCGAATAATTCCTGACATCACGGTACAATACCTCATCCGGAATACCTTCAAGTTCAGATCCCGTTATGGACTTGTCTCCTTCATGATAAATACCAATTTCCCGGGCAATGGCAACTGCCGTAACTTTGTGATCCCCGGTGATCATAACGGGCCGAATACCTGCTGTTTTGCACTTTTTAACGGCATCCACCACTTCCGGTCGGGCAGGATCAATCATCCCAAGTAATCCTACAAAAACAAGGTCTTTTTCCACAGAACCGACATTCACCGTTTCAGGTACTTTTTCAATGTCTTTGTAAGCCACCGAAAGTACACGAAGAGCAGCTCTGGCCATACGGTTGTTCTCCTCTTCAATGGCCCGGATGTCTTCCGGTGTGATGGGACGTACTTTCCCTTGCATGAGAATATGGGTACACACACTCAACACCTCGTCCAGACCGCCTTTTACGTTCACCCGGAAAGTGCCGGAACCCTGACGGTTGATCACAGCCATTCTTTTCCTTTCCGAGTCAAACGGAACTTCTTCCACGCGCGGGAACTGCTCTTCCATCCGGCTTTTGTTCATGTTCAGGCCGAGTGCGACATCTACGATAGCGGTTTCGGTAGGATCGCTCAAGGTCTGGTGCGTGCCGTCATCCAGCATTTTCAGGTGCGCATCGGTGCATAGCAGGGAAGACCGGAGCAATGTGTTCAGGTCCGGATTCGTCTTTGTTGTCGGTTCAGAATCCGGCAAAACGGATAACGTGCGGAAATCGATCCGGTTGCCTCCGGTCCAGCCTTCGGTAATACTCATTTTGTTCTGGGTGAGCGTTCCGGTTTTGTCGGAGCAAATGACCGTAGTGCTGCCCAATGTTTCCACCGAAGGAAGCGTACGTACAATGGCGTTGAACTTAACCAGCCGCTGTACCCCAATGGCCAGCACAATAGTGGAGACGATCTGCAATCCTTCCGGAATGGCCGCTACGGCAAGGCTTACAGCCATCATGAACATTTCAAACCAGTTGTTTCCGTATAAAAGGCCTACCAGGAAGATTACCCCGCAGATCCCAAGGGCTATGTACCCCAGGACTTTTCCCAGTTGCCGGAGCCGTTTTCCCATAGGGGTTTCCGTATCTTCCGTGTTTTGCAGCATGTGGGCGATCTTTCCCACCTGGGTTTGCATGCCGGTTCCTGTCACCACTCCTTTGCCCCGGCCATAGGTTACCACTCCGGTGGAAAATGCCATATTATCCCGGTCTCCCAAAGGAATATCCGACCCTTCCAGGATGGTGTCAATTTTTTCTGCCGGGACGGATTCCCCGGTCAGCGCGGATTCCTGAATTTTTAAATTCACCGCTTCAATCAGCCGTACGTCGGCGGGCACTATATCGCCCGTATCCAGGATCACGATGTCACCGGGTACGATATCCGTGGAATTAACCTGGAAAACCTGTCCTTCACGCAGCACTTTTGTTTGCGGGGAGCTCATCTTTTTGAGGGCTTCCATAGATGCCTGGGCTTTTTTCTCCTGCACGGTCCCAATGATTGCGTTGATCACCAGTATACCCAGGATCACGAAGGTTTCCATGAGTCCTTCTCCTTCTACAACCCCGATAACACCCGATACAATAGCAGCAATAAGCAAAATGATCACCATACTGCTCTTGAACTGTTCCAGAAACATGGACAGGAGCGATTTTTGCTTTTTTGTTTCCAGCCGGTTGTACCCGTGTTCCGAAAGACGTTTTTTTACTTCTTCTTCTGAAAGACCGGTTTCGGCCTTGACCCCAAACTGTTCCAGCAGGTTTTCAACGGATTGATTGAAAAATTGATCTGTTTTCATAATGCCTCCCGGTTTCCGGTCACAACAGTGCTGGACTGGTAATCGTATTCAGATCCTGCGGTACTGTGGGGAATGGAATAGACGGCCATGGTAATCAGTGCTGCGGCAAGATACAGGTAACGCCTCCAACGGCAAAAGCCTGCCGCAGAACAGGGGATACGGTTCATGACATAAGCAACTACCCACGTAATGAAAGCCACCAGTGTTTTGGTATCGGTCATGTCTCCGCCCAGGGGCCATCCGGACCACCATACTCCAAAGGCATATTTCTGGACCAAAGGTCCCAGGATGAATCCGCCTGCAAATAAGATAAATATGGTCGCCAGGGCGTACGGATTAATGCGTACGTTCCCCGCAAACGTGTAAAGTCCGGTAAAATTGGAAAACAGGAGGGTAAAGAACATTAACATAATATGCAGTATCAGGATCACTGAAGGAACATGGTCCCGGAACCGGAGTATGTTGTGTTCAGAATTTACCACAACCCCTTGGTGCCCTATGAGCTGCAAATAATAGGAAATCTTCCCGGCAGCAGGTTGCACGGGAATTTCCGCATTTACCAGCAATTTGTCGTCATCTGTTGAAAAAGTGGGCACCACCGGAGCATAATCATACGTGCCGGGATACCGTTTGTAATAAAGCACGGCCCCAATAAGCTTCTCCTGATCTTCAGGCGTACAACGGATCTCTATTGTAAGCGGGGTAGTAGAAGATTCATTCTTTGGTCGTACCAGGCTGCGGGGAAAAACCGCTTTAAAAGACCCCTCGCTGACCTCCATAAGCTCTTTGGAAGGATGGCTCGGCCCGGTGCTTCTCTGAAAAAATACGGCGACCAGGGTGATGACAATCGCTATGGCCCAGCTGATGACTCCTCTCATAATTGAACTACCAAATGGTGTAATGCATCATTCCTGCGGACAATGATACGGATCCGTTGTCCTTTTTCAAGTTCCCCCAGGATGTCCATATATTCGTTAATATCTTTAACCGGCCGGTCATTGATCTGTATTACTACATCGCCGTCCTGCATACCTGCTTTGTCCGATGGTCTTCCCTTAATAATGGTACCCGCGCAGAATCCTTCTCCTTCGTATGTGAAGTCAGGTATAACCCCAAGGCTTACCTTAAAGGCGGCCCGTTCCATGGAGGATTCGGGCTGCGCGGTTTCCCGGTATACAGGATCAAAACCTTCCCGGGCAACAGCCCCGGCGACCGACACAGCATAAGAAACAATGTGTTCCAAACCCTGGAAATTGATCTTATCAGGAGTGTCAAATGGCGTATGGTAATCGGTATGCGCATCGGTACTGAAAAAAAGCACCGGGACCCTGTGGCGGTAAAAGACGCTGTGGTCCGATGGGCCGTAACCGCCCGGAGACGTTTTTAGCACCAATGGCATTGATCCGTCCAGGCAGGCTGTAAGCAGGGAATCAGCCTGCTCAAAAGTGCCTGTCCCGCTGACCTGCAGAACGCTGTCGCGCAGCCTTCCCACCATGTCCAGATTGATCATCAAAGAGGGCAGCAGTTCCAACTTTGCCAGGGTGTCTGCCAGTTTGGCCGAGCCCAGGGTGCCTTTTTCCTCCGCCCCGAATGCAGCAAAAATAATGTCTTTGCCCATTTTTCCGCGGCCGGCCCGCCCGGCGAGCAATCGTGCCGTTTCCATGGCTGCAGCGACTCCCGAGGCGTTGTCGTCGGCTCCCGGGTGAATGGCCAGGGTATCGGGCCTGAGACTTCCCGAACCTTGTCCTCCCATACCCAGGTGATCGTAATGGGCACCAATCATCACGGACCCGGCATTCTCTGCTCCCCGGAGTATCATGACCACGTTATAAGATTCCATATCCCGCACCCGGAAACGGTGCAGCGGTCCTTCCTCAAATATGGGTTCAAATCCGTATTCCTCCATGCGGCGTGCAATGGACAGGGCTAAAATCGAATCCTGCCGGCTGCCGGCTTCACGACCTTCAAAACCGGGTTGGCAAAGATGCATAAGTGTTTCTTCCAGCAGACGGATGTCCGGCTGACGGCTTTTCTGGCCTCTGCAAGAAAGAAACAGCACGGTGATGGTAGCCATCACCGCGCCGGTTATGAGAGATCTGAATTTCATTATTAATCCAGTAATTCAGCTATTTTAGCTTTCATGGCTTCTCCACGCAGACCCCTGGCAACAATGGTTCCGTCGGGTCCGAAGAGAATGATATGGGGAATGCCGTTAATGCCGTAAATATCGGTGGGAATGCTTTGTGCATTGATGATAGAAGGCCATATAACACCCAGATCTTCAATAGCTTTTTTGGTGGCTTCCGGTTCTTCCCATACGGCTACGCCCAAAACGGTAAATTTTTCCCCGTTGTATTTTTCATAGATCTCGCGGATATGAGGGATCTCGCGTTTGCAGGGTCCGCACCAACCTGCCCAGAAATCTACCAAAACGTATTTTCCTTTTCCAATATAGTCAGAGAAGGAAACACTTTGTCCGTCAGAGTCTTCAATGGTGAAATCGGTAAACATCATGCCTTCGGAAGTCTGTTTGAGGGCCTGACGCTGCTTGATGATCTTTTGAATGGTGTCCCTGGATGTGACCGTTTCCCCGGCTTTTTCAAAATATCCGTCCAGGGCATTTGAATCACCGTAATTGGAAAGGTACATCAACGCCATGGTTCCCACGTCATTGTTAGAATTGGCCAGGAATATGTTACCAATCTCTTCCGTGAATTTTGGGGTCCAGACCGTATTGAAATACGCTTCTTCATCTTCGCCCTGGTAACCCATAATATCGTCCATCAGGTTGTTGTATGTGGTAACAAGTGTTCCCAGTTCTTTGTTCAAAGGAGTTCCTTCTCCCAGTGCAACTTGTCCGGGCTGTCCCAGATCAATAGTGATATCTCCGCCTTCCAGGATTATTTGGCCGCGGGAACGTTCCCCGGTTACAAGGCATAATACAGGTTCTTCTGTTTGTCCTGAGAATACGGCTGTTTTGTCTGAGATCACAACGCTGTCCAAAACGCTGCCGTCGTGGGAAGCTACGATCCTGGCGATTTTCCCGTTGTAAGAATCGTCCGGGAAAAGGGCCGTGACATTATAAGATTGCGTACTGCAGGAACTCAACAGGATGATACCCAGCAGGGGGATCAAAGTGTAAAGTGATTTTTTCATAAAAAGTAATATTAGTTAATTCAAACAAAGATAGTGTATTTTAGTGTATATCCAGTCCCATGCGCATATAAACCATATGTTTCAGCGTACGGGCGATCTCTGTGAAATACTCTTTCACTGCTTTTACGCTCCCGGGTAAGGCAAAGATCAGGGAGTTCCCACCCACACCGGCCAGGGAAGCGCTCAGCAATGCGTTGGGATTATCGCTCCCGTATTTCATGCGTACATATTCCATGATCCCGGGGATCTCTTTACTCAACACTTTCCGGACTTCGGCAATGGTAATATCCGAAGGACCTAAACCCGTTCCTCCTGTGGTAAAGATCATATCATATCCGGCACGGATGTGTCTTTCCAGTTCCGAACGAAGCATTTCCGCATTATCGGGGAGCAGGACAGATGTCAATGTTAAGTGCCAGTTGTTGTCCCTGCAAAAACCGGAGATCATTTGTTCCAGTTCCATGCCGCTACGGTCCTCGTAAATTCCTTTGTACGCCCGGGTGCTAAGGGTTATGACAGCTATACGGTATTCTTTCGGAACATAAACGAGTTCATCCCCGGGCTTCAGGATGCCTCCTGAAAGGACGCGGGTAAATATGCCTTCCTTTGGCATGACGCAATTTCCCGTTTTTTCCTGGACGGGACATCCAGGGCCGTGGCATTTTTTTCCTATCTGTGTGACTTCCAGCAAAATATCTCTGCAACGGAACCTGTCTCCGGGTTTGCAATGTTTCAGGTCCGGGGTATTCAAATCTGGATTTCCCGTGGTGGTGATATTTTCGGCAAACGATCCAAAAGGGAATTCTGTCGGATCAAGCTCCATCATGCGGTAGGCCTCTTCCCCAAGCAGGCTTACCTGTCGGTGCCAGTAACCGGCGTGGGCATCGCCTTTGATACCCCAAGCATCCAGTTCTATGAACGGTTGTGATTTTTTGACAGTCCCAGTTTTTTCAGAGACGTTAACAGAACGTATTATCATAACGTTATTATTTTTTCCTTTGATTTTTCCAGGAGCCTGATCTCCGTGATCTCCATATCTTTATCAACCGCCTTGCACATATCGTAGATAGTCAGCAGTGCCACGCTTACAGCAGTAAGGGCTTCCATTTCCACGCCCGTGGGACCTGTACAGCGGGCTTCTCCAAAGGCTTCTATCCCGTTGCTGCGCATTTCAAACGTTACATCGGCCTTTGACAGCGGTATGTTATGGCAAAGCGGGATCAGGTACCCGCATTGTTTGGCGGCCGAAATGCCTGCCAGGGCAGCCGTTGTCAGCACAGATCCTTTTTTCATTTTGTCTTCCCGGATCAGGTCCAGGGTTTGGGCCGACAAACGTATGAACCCGCAGGCTTTTGCCTTACGAAGGCTGTTTTCTTTGGACGAAACGTCTACCATATTCAATTGTCCGTCCTCGAGCGTGTGAGAAAATTGTTTTTTCATGACCATTGTTTTTTTTTATCCGCCCAGGTAATTGAATGAATCGCATGTGTTGGAGCTTCCTGAAGCCGGTTTATTTTGAAGTGTGGCATCCAGGGCTTTTTCAGCACCCAACACCCTTATGTCGTATCCGATGTTGTTGAACAGGCAGGGTTTAAGCATACCCGTGGAAGTCAACCGGATCCGGTTGCAATGAGGGCAGTCCCCGCCTTCCCCGCCTTCCACCTTGGTAAAGAATCCCTTTTTCAGGTCCATACAGTGTATCAGACGAAGTTCAAGATTCTCCTTTCGTGCGAATGCACGGAGTTTTTCCAGTTCTTCCTGCCCGGTTTCGGGCATCAAAACGCAATTGATCTTAATGGGGGAACCCGGTCCTCCGAATCCTGCTTTTTTTGCATCCCGTATGCCTTCCAGTACCTTGCCGAGTTCTCCGCCGCGCGTCAGGGCTTTATACCGCTCCGGGTCCAGTGTGTCCAGGCTTATGTTGAGCCGGTGCAGACCTGCTTGCCTCAGATCCCCAGCTATTTTCGGCAACAGGATCCCGTTGGTGGTCATGCTCAGGTCCCGGATACCGGGGATAGAAGCCAGGGAGCGGATCAGGGTTTCAATTCCTTTCCGGACCAAAGGTTCACCGCCTGTCAGGCGGACTTTGCTGATGCCCCGGTTCACCGCATAGCGTGTAAAATCCAGGATCTCTTCATAGGTAAGCATCTGGGAATGCAGAACCAGCGGGATGCCTTCTTCCGGCATACAATAGACACACCTGAGGTTGCAGCGGTCAGTGACTGAAATACGCAGGTAATTGATCTTTCTGCCAAATTGATCCTTCATCACGGTTAATAGAATAAGAGTATTTCCATGGTCTCTCCTTCTTTAATGCGGTCAACACCAACCGGGATCCTGCCCAGTGCATGGGCTTTGGCCAGTGAGGCCTGGTGAGCCGAACCGTTGTAGGGAAGGGGAGAGACCGTCCCGTCCGGGTTGATCTGTACGGGAATGTGTGTCATCCGGCTGCTGTTTTTTCTTTGGAAATCCCCTTTCAAAGGCAGGTTTGTGGAGAGGGGCTCCCAACGGGCTCCCTGCATAGCCGACAAAAAAGGTCTTACTATGAGCAGGCATTGTACGAAGGAAGAAACCGGGTTACCGGGCAGTCCGAATATATATTTTCCGCTTTCAGGTGAAACGGCAAAAGTGGTAGGTTTCCCTGGTTTTATGCGAACCCGGTCAAAAAGGATATCAAATCCCAATTGTCGCATGACAACAGGAACATAATCAAAGTCTCCTTTGGATACACCTCCCGATATGATGATTACACGATTTTCCTGAATTGCCCGACTCAGCAAGCGGTGTGTATCTTCAGGAGTATCTGCTGCGATCCCGTAATAAGTGGAAATGCCGTTGATCCGGTTTACCATGGACATCAATTGCCATGAATTGCTGTTATAGATCTTACCGGGTTCGGTGGCCTTTCCGGGCTCGGTCAATTCGTTCCCTGTAGAAATGATACCCACAGGGATGCACTGGCTGACCGTAATGCGGTCAATGCCGCAGGAGGCCAGTAAAGCCAGGTGCTGAGGCCTTAGAATGGTCCCTTTTTCAAGTACACGGTCCCCTTTTTTAAGGTCTTCGCCCTGTACCATGATATTGGACAAAGAGGGCGGTGGGCCGTAAATCAGTCCGTCACGTGTTGTGGCATTTTCCACTATCAGGATGGTATCTGCTCCTTTCGGGACCATCGCCCCGGTCATGATCTTACTGCACGTTCCGGGAGTGATCCGGTGTTTGGGCCGGTACCCGGCAGGGATCACCTCCAGGACTTTCATACCTTTTGATATGTCCTCTTTCCGGCAAGCATAACCATCCATGGCCGATTTGGAAAAGGAGGGGATGTCCTCAGGTGTGAACACGTCAAGAGCCAGCACACGGTTACAGGCATCGGTCAGCGCAATTTCTTCAGAACCGGTCGGAACGGCACTGTCCAGTACTATTTTCAAAGCCTCATTGAAATCTATCATAACTGCAAAGATACAATGCTTTTTCTTATATTTGCCCTGAAAGGAATAGCCAATGCACTACGGGAAGAACTATACATCCATACGCCTGATCTTTTTGTTTTTATCCGGTGTTATGTTACTTTTCATAGTGGCACCTCTGCTGGGACTCTTCTTTTCAACATCCGTTCCCGGTCTTTTTGAAACGTTTAAAGACCGTGAGGTTACTTCCAGTATCGGTCTGTCGTTGGGTGTATCGGCTTTGTTTACCATTCTGGCCGGTGTATTTGCACTCCCGCTGGCTTATATAATGGCCCGGAAAGAGTTCCGGGGTAAAGCTATCGTTCAGGGTTTGATTGACATTCCTATAGTATTACCTCATTCAGCCGCCGGGATCGCCGTACTTGGCTTCATTTCCAGGGATTCCGCCCTGGGAAAATTTGCAGACATCCTGGGATTCAACCTGGTGGGGAGTCCTTTTGCCATTGGGGTGGCTATGGCTTTTGTAAGCGTTCCATTCCTTATCAACGCGGCCCGTGACGGATTCCAGGCCGTTCCCGAGCGGCTGGAACAGGCGGCCCGTTCCCTGGGAGCATCTCCTTTCAGGGTTTTCCGTCAAATTTCACTGCCCCTGGCCAAGCCTTCTGTCATTACCGGATTGGTAATGATGTTCGCCCGGGGGATGAGTGAATTCGGGGCCGTTGTCATTGTGGCATATCACCCCATGACTACGCCCGTATTGATCTTTGACCGCTTCAATTCCTACGGCCTGGATTACGCCAGGCCGGTGGCCGTGTTATTTATTATAATATGTATCCTGGTCTTTATTGCGTTGCGACTGCTGGGCCGAAAAAGAAAAGAAACCTGATATGCTTTCCTGCAGAAATATGGAGTATTCGGTTGGGGATTTTACTCTCAGGGACTTTTCACTGGAACTGGAAAGGGGAGATTATTGCGCCCTGCTGGGGCCTTCGGGTTCCGGGAAAACGGTTATACTGGAACTTATTGCCGGGCTCAGACCGTTGAAAAAAGGATCTGTTTTTATTGAAGGGAAAGACCATACGCTCACACCGCCCCAACACAGACCGGTAGGTCTTTTGTTCCAGGATTATGCGCTTTTCCCGCATATGTCTGTTTATGAAAATATTGCTTATCCTTTAAATATAAGGGGAATAAACAAGATAGAAGTCTGGGAGACGGTACGTACTTTTGCTGCTGAGCTTGATATCTCCAAACATTTAAACCGGATGCCCGGCACATTATCCGGGGGAGAAAAACAACGCGTTGCCCTGGCCAGGACGTTGGTCATTCACCCGTTGGTATTGTTACTGGACGAGCCGATGTCCGCTCTGGATGCCCCGCTCAGGGAAAACTCCGTTGCTTTGTTGAATAATGTATCGGCAAAAGGGATTACCATTTTGCACGTTACACATGATCCCTCGGAAGTCTGTACTCTGGCTAACCGCCGGATATCTATTGTCCCATAACCCGCAGGATCTTCTGTCCCCCTTCGGGATCCATCAGGAAATGGGCAAATTTCTTGGCCAGTTCGGGATTCTCGGCATTGAGAGGTATGGTATAACTGTATACGATAGGCGTTCCGTTTACGGTAACGGAATCAGTAGGACTGCCGCCCCGGATCTTCAGGGTTGCCTGTGAATAATGTGAGGCCAGGGATCTATCTCCCAGGTTGATCCGGGCAGGCAATTCCACATAAAAGAGGTTGTGTTGCAGGGCTATGGATTTGTAAATAAATATATAGTCAATGGAGTGGTTGCCCAGTAAAGCCAGCAGATCCACTTCCTTGGGCCTGATAAAACGCCGGTCTTTTTTGGTGAAATCCGCTACCGTAAAAGAGCGTATGCCGGGCTTTCCCCTGTAATAGTCTTCAGCCAGTTGCAACATAAGTAGAGTGCGGTACCCGCAGGGATCCGCATTGGGGTCTGAACGACCGAAAAACACATCGGGTGATAGCAATATGTCCGGCCAGTTCCCGCTATTGATCTCACCGGCCCGGCGTGACTCACCGGTAAAGGCAATGACCATGCAGTTAGAGGCAAAAGTCTGGTTTATATAAGCATATTCGGGTATGAGTAATTTTTCAATAACCTGATAATCGGCAGATGCCAGGATATCGCAGGAACGTCCCAGTTCCGTGATCTTGCGTGCGCAATCCACACTGCCAGCCGCTTCCATACGGAATTGCGTTTTGGGATGCATCACGGTAAAACTGTCTGCCAGGGCTTTCATGGGCAGGGAAAGGCTGCCGGCATGAAATACCACCAACCGGTTCTCTTTGCCAGAATTTTGACAGGAAACGAAAGAAAACACCAGGAGGATCAGGATAAAGGGAATGATCTTTTTCATAACGTTACTGTGGATTTACAAGTCTTATCTCACCAAGACCTTTGATGCACCGGTCGGCAAAAGCATCGCCGGCGGCATAAAGTGTAAATGAATTTCCTTCTTTGACAAGCAGCGGTTCCCTGTGGTCGTTGCGGTTAATCAACTCGGCAAGGGAAAAGGCAGCCCGGTATCCGTCCACACCGGCTATGCTCATCATTCCGGAGCGTATGGCACGGTAATTATTCGAAGGAAACCAGGGGGCAAGCACCCGGTTGATCTGCCGGCCTTCGAATTCCCTGACTCGTTTGTATCCGGTGCTGTTTCCGTAAAACAGGGTGGTGTGGCTGATCAGGGGCAGATCAAGGGGCATGTCTGTAATCACAGCCAGGGTATCCTGCAGCAAAGACATGACAGCAAGCTTGCCCGGATCGTTCTCCAAAACTACGGGGTCTCTGTCTACTATATAATTGCCCTTCAGCGACCTGATGGTAATCCGCGAGGGGGATTTGATGTTTCTTTCAGAGATCAGATCCGATTCCACTACCAGCTGCGTTTGGTCGGGTAATTCCCATAATTCTCCCGTTTTGCCTGGAATGACTCGGGTTACCCGTTTGGCAATAACTATTCCATAGGGATTGGCCGAGTAAAAGATCTCTCCCCAGGAAAAGACGGTCATATCACCCTGTTCGTTCCGCACTTCTATGTAAATATCCACCGGGGGCCAAAAATCTTCTTTGCTGTCCTTATCAACTTTCAGTGTGCTTAGAATATCGCATAAGGCATATCCGTCGTAGCGGAAAGCCCCCCTGAAGGCGATGGAATCTCCTTCAGGACAGTAAATGGCTTCTTTAACGGTAACGGTCCTTAACGGAAACCGGGAAAGCTTGATCTCTGTTTCTTCTTCAACTTCCCCGTTAATCAGGAGTCTTTTAGGGCCGGGAAGGGTCGTGTATGCCTCCCTGTTGAAATAATTATTGGAGCCTGAGTTCCACACCAGGGTGGATCCGCTTATGGCATCCAGGTCCAGGGAAATGCATGAACTTAGGAGGCTGCAGGATAATAAGACAGCCGACAGGGTAAGGAATGGGTAGTATTTTATTTTCATAATTGTTGTATTGATCCGGTTCAACCTCCGCTTACAAGATGTATGATGTCCAGGCGATCTCCATCCCGCACAACGGTCAGGGGCCAGGACTCCCTGGGGATGAGCGTCCCGTTGAGCTTCACTATGAGCATTTTAAAATGAAACGATTTTTCGTCCATGATTTGGGTAATGCTCATTTCTTGCGGGGAAAAGGTTTCTATGCGGTTATTCAGTGTGATGGTCATAAGTTTTATAACGGTTTTTCCTGTAATAAAAGTTCCAGGGCCAGGTCGGCCTGCATCATGGCGACCATGATCACCCGCGGGGCCAGCAAAGGTACAAGTTTTTCATTGGTTTCCCTTTGGTCACCGCAAATGTACAGATTGCCGGATCTTTGCACGCGCAGGGTTTCCGGGCTGCCGTACCCGGCAATTCCGGAACCCATGATCAGTGGTTTGGCAGGATAATGTGCGATCATCCACTCGGCAAACCATTTTTTTTCATCGGCGCAGTCAAAAGCTTCAATGACCACGTCGCATGAGCCGAACAGGGATCCGGCGTTAAGGGCCGTTATTTTGCAGAAATGTGCTTCCACATCTGCCTTGGGATTGATGTGCAATAAATTCTCCCTGAGTGCATCCACTTTACTTTGACCTTCCTGGTCGGCAAAAAAGAATTGCCGGTTGAGGTTTGGTTTGGTCACAATATCGTAGTCGGCAATAACCAGGTGACCTACACCGCTTCTGACCAGTGCAGCGGCCACGTTGGAGCCCAGTCCCCCGGCACCGGCAATGCCCGCTTTTTTTACACTAAGGTGCGATGTAATATTTTGTATAATGGTCATTTTCCCTATTTTTGCAATACAAATATACAACTAAAACACCGTTTATGAATGCAATAATTGGTAACCGTAAAGTTCTGGTCAAAATCCCTTATACCTGGAAGCCACTGGACAAGGGATATTCAGACCAAAGCCTTTATGTAAATCTGGATACATTCAATGCAGAAGTGCATCCCGTAGATCCTCAGGTGAAGGAAAAGTTTGTAGGAGGAAAGGGGTACGGGCTGAGGATGCTTTGGGATGCCGTAACTCCAAAGACCAAATGGAGTGACCCTGAAAACGAGATCGTCATTTCAGGAGGACCAGTATGCGGGGTCACACAATACGCGGGATCGGGGAAAAGCATCTGTGTGGGTTTGTCCCCGCTTACGGAAAGGGTTGTGGATTCTAATGTGGGAGGTCATTTTGGCCCTCATTTGAAATTTGCAGGCTTCGATGCGCTGGAAGTACAGGGGATCGCTCCTCGGGAAGTGATCGTGTATATTAACGGTGTGGACCATGAGGTGGAATTTTTTGCTCCCCCGGAAAGCATGCACATAGACTCACACCTGCTGGCAGAAGAATTGCACGAAATGTTTGCCGACAACGAAAGCGACAAACTGAACGTTTCTGTTGTATCTACAGGTCAGGCAGCTGACCACTCGCTGGTGGGAATGCTAAATTTTTCTTTTTACGATGTCAAGCGGAAGAAGATCCGCCTTAAACAGGCAGGCCGTGGCGGTCTGGGAACACTGATGCGTCATAAAAACGTTCGTGCTATAGTGGCGAAGGTCCCTAAAGTATCGGGTAAACTGAACAACGTGGTGGATATGCCGGCCATACTGGAAAGAGGAAAACGTTTCAATAAGGAAATGAACGAGATGGATGACATCCAGTGCCAGATGCGTAAAGCAGGAACGGCTCACCTAATGGGCGTCATGGAAAAATACGACCTGCTACCGGTGATGAATTTCAAATACGGGGATCATGAGGATTGCCACAAGATTGACATGGAAGTGTGGAAAAAACACTTTTCCCAGGGAATTCCGGACGGATGCTGGCTGGGATGTACTATGATGTGTTCCAAAGGAATAGACGATTTTGAACTTAGAACAGGTCCTTACAAAGGTTCAAAGGTTCTTGTAGACGGTCCCGAATACGAAACCGCCGCTGCGCTGGGGTCCAACCTGGCTATTTTTGATCCTTTGTACGTGGCAGAACAGAATTTTTACTGTGACACTTACGGGATATGTACCATATCCTGGGGCAATATCATGGCATTTATCATGGAATGCTGGGAAAACGGCATCCTGAACAAAGAACGCACGGGAGGTCTGGAATTGAGTTGGGGAAACGCTCCGGCTGCCCTGGAATGTATGCACCAGCTGGCCCGCGGGGAAGGGTTTGGCCTGGTTGCCGGAATGGGCGTAAAAAAGATGAAAGAAATGTTCATCGAAAAAGGATGGGGCGATCCTGAATTCCTCACTGACATTGCCATGGAAAACAAAGGCATGGAATATTCCATGTACGTTTCCAAGGAATCGCTGGCCCAGCAGGGCGGGTATGCCATGACCAACAAAGGACCGCAACACGATGAAGCCTGGCTGATCTTCATGGATATGATTAATAACCAGATACCCACATTTGAGGATAAGGCCGAGGCCCTCCATTATTTTCCCATGTTCCGTACCTGGTTCGGATTGGCCGGATTCTGTAAATTGTGCTGGAACGACATAGAACCAGCCGATAACGCCCAAACCGATGAGCCGGCAAAGGTTCCCGAACACGTGGATAACTACGTGACCGTGTTCAAAGCCGTAACGGGAAGGGATTTTGACAAGGAAGAATTGATCCGTATGTCGGAAAGGGTCTACAATTTCCAGCGGATCTTCAATATCCGCATGGGCTACGGCCTTCGGAAGGACGATGCACAACCTTACCGTGCCTGCGGACCCGTGACCCTGGAGGAATATCTTTCAAGACAGGAGCGGTACGACAGACAACTGAAAGAAGACATTGGCCTGGATCCCGCATCCATGTCACTTGACCAAAAACGCCAGGCGTTGCGCAAGTACAGGGAAGATCGTTACGAACGCCTGCTGGATGCCGTATACAAACGCAGGGGGTGGAATTCCAACGGGGTTCCGCGGATTGAATTCCTGCAGAAAATTGGGATGGACCTTCCGGAACTTATGGAAGTTGTAAAACCTTTACAGTAAGTCTACACTCCTTTTTAAGAATGCATTGAGGGACTCGCCCTTGAGCAGGTTGTTGGCCAGCAGGGCAAGATCACAGACCTGGCTTATGAGGTTCTTATCTTTTGTTTCCCGGATCTTTTGTATCAGGGGATGTTCAAAATTCACCACCAGCGAATAGGATTCGGGCATGGAACCCATAAAATTCATACCTCCGCCCAGTGCTGACATTTCACGGTAACGGCGCATCCATTCACCCTGGGTTATGATCACAGGATTCTGTTTTACTCCCATATTCTCAAAATTGACAGTAAAGGTGACGTCTTTGGGTAATACTTCCTGGAACGCTTCCCGCAGTTCTTTTTCTTCATTTTCAGTCATATCCGGTTTGGAAAGTTCTTCCTTTTGGATCAGCTTTTCGGGGGTATCCGAATCTACTCGCACAAAACGTACATCCTTCATTTTGGATTCCAGCAGGTTGACAAAATGAGCACACAGGGGAGAATCCAGAAGCAGAACATCGTATCCTTTTTCTTTAGCGGCACTGATATAGGCATACTGATCTTCCATGTTGGTAGCATAGAGATAGACCAGTTTGTTGTCTTTATCCTTCTGTTTGGGTTCAATTAGAGTCTGGTATTCTTCAAAACTCAGGTATTTTCCGTCTGTGTTTTTAAACAGGGAAAATTTCAGGGCCCTGTCATAAAATTTTTCTTCCGTCAGCATCCCGTATTCTATGAAGAGTTTCAGGTTATCCCATTTTTCTTCCAGGGAAGACCGGTCGGTTTTGAAGATCTCTTCCAGGCGGTCGGCCACCTTTCTTGAAATGTGGTTTGAGATCTTTTTAACGTTGGAATCACTTTGCAGGTAGCTCCTGGATACGTTCAAAGGGATGTCCGGAGAGTCAATAACCCCATGCAGCAGGGTCAGAAAATCAGGGACGATGTGTTCCACGTTGTCGGTCACAAATACCTGATTGCAATACAGTTGTATCTTATTTCGGGTTACTTCCAGCTTGTCCTTGATCTTGGGGAAATACAACACGCCTGTAAGTTTGAAGGGATAATCCACGTTCAGATGGATCCAGAAAAGCGGATCTTCGGCCATAGGGTACAATTTGCCGTAGAAAGCTTTGTAATCCTCTTCTTTCAGATCTGTAGGTTTACGTGTCCAGAGGGGATTCACGTCATTAATGATATTGTCCTTGTCCAGAACGACCTCTTTTCCGTCTTTCCATTCTTTTTCCTTTCCGAAAGCGATCTCTACCGGGAGGAAGCTGCAGTATTTGTGGAGCAACATTTCTATCTGGCTTTCCTGGGCGTAGGATTCATGCTCGGCATAGAGGTGCAGCACAATATCGGTACCCCTGTCTTCTTTTTCTACCGGTTCCAGGATATATTCGGGTGTGCCTTTACAGGTCCATTTGACAGCCTGTGCTCCTTCATGCCATGACTTTGTGATGATCTCCACCTTTTTTGCCACCATGAAACTGGAATAGAACCCCAATCCAAAATGGCCTATGATGTTGTTTGCCTGGTCTTTATATTTTTCAAGAAATTCGCCAGCACTTGAAAAAGCGATCTGGTTGATGTATTTGTCCACTTCTTCGTCAGTCATGCCAATACCTCTGTCAGAGACGGTTATGGTCTTTTTTGACGGGTCGGAGCTGACCCTTATGGTCAGGTCGCCCAATTCACCTTTGATATCCCCTTTGGTCGCCAGCGCCTTGACTTTTTGTGTTGCATCTACTGCATTGGATATCAATTCCCTGAGAAAAATCTCATGATCTGAATACAAAAATTTCTTAATGATGGGAAAAATGTCCTGGGTGGTTACCCCTATAGTACCTTTGTTTTTCATAATAAATCCTTGTGGTTTTTGAACACTACCTGGTCTCAAAAACCATTCCAGACAGGGGTGATATGACTAATTGTCAGTATCGAAAAAATCCAGGCATTGTTTTACAAGATGTTCTTGTTGTGATTCCGTTTTGAGTGTTTCAATAGGGAATCCAAGGATTACTATGCTGTAATCTCCCGTATAGGCCACTCCGGCACTCATCCTGTTGTCCCGGTACCGGAATATGGTATAGGCCTCTTCACAGGCCGGTTCCAGGGCATTGGGGGATTCTACCGGGTAGATAACCTGATTCAGGTCTGTGCGGAAGGAATAGACAGGGTCACCTGAAAGTTCTTCGTTGTAGAAAGCTTTGAAAGGCGAGGGGGCTGCCATAACTTCCCCGGTACGTGAAGCATGGTTACTGCGGTGCCGGACCCTTAGAATTTCCTGTGCAAAGATCCGTCCCAGGCTGTCTTTTTGATAGCTCCCCCAGATATCACTTGTTATATAGGCACCGGAGATCAGCATGTTGCCGCCATCTTGTGCATACTGTGTGAGTTTTGCCTGCAAGGATGGCGGAAAAGCCCTGAAGTTTATTCGGCCGGTAAAGGTGCCACCCTGGGTGACCTGTTTCTGCTTTCCCAGGATCAGGTCCAGGACCTGGAAATCATCAGCGATGTAACTGTTGGAATGTGTAAATGCATCCAGGCTCAAGGAAACATAACTGTATCCAGCACGGGCAAAAGCTTTCCCGTGAATAATTGGGTAATCGAACGTATTGCCCGGCACAACTTTGTCTTCCCAGTCGGCATAGCTGGCACCGAACCCGGGGGCATCATCATCTGCCCATCCGTTGCTGCGACGGTATTCAAACTGGGAGCCCACGTAAGAGATGTCGCTGATATACGGAACACCATGGTCGGAAAAATCCTGGAATCCGGCAAACAGCGTATCTTCGGAAGCAAAACTGTCAGGGGCCGACACCCGTGTAAAACCGTTTACTATAAGAATCTTGCCTTTCTCTTCCCCTGCAGGGGCCTTATACAGGCTGACCGTTTCCGAGGGGAAACTCTCCCCGCCCCGGTTAACAGCCGTAACCCGGAAGCTGTAGTGTTTCCCAGGTTCGATGTCAATTTCATAACGATTGTCTGCCGAGTAAAAGCCGCTGTCAAAAGCGGCGTTTTCATCCCCGGTGCGTGTGTAAACCACGTATCCCTCTGCACCGGCCGCCGGCTCCAGGACATCTTCTGTGGGTTGCCAGCTTAAGGTGGCTTTTCCGGTTTCCCTAAAATCAACGGCTATGCTGTTTACGGGGAGTGGTTGCACCACGTATTCAAAACCCTGAGTGCTGCTCAGATACCGGAGCATTCCCTTATATATGGCACGGCTCACGGTAAAGCGAAAACGCGGGTCAAGTCCGTAGCGCATGTCGGCAAAGTTCTGATGGGAGAGCAGTTCCAGAAGCATGGCAGGGACCTGTGCTGATCTGCTTTCCGAATAAGACCGGTTCCAGATGCCTCTGCGGGTCCAGTCGGGGTTCCAGAGAGCCCTCAGGTCATTGACTATCTGTGTTTGTACCAGGTCCGTATAATCCCGGGATGTCAAACGGCTGTGCCCCGTGGGCAAAAGTTCCGTACCGTCGCTGTCCCTTGTGTAAATGGCCAGTGTACCAATAATGCTGTCATTTTTGGTAACTCCCGCATCTGTATGGAATGCCAGTGAAAGGTCTATGGGGATCTTAAGGCCGGGGTTGTTGGGATGTTTTTCGGATCCTCCTGCTAATGCATTGACCCAGCGTCCCCTGGAGGTGTAATCGTCTACATAATCATTCGTTCCTTCATAATAGGTATATACCGAGTCGGCAAATCCTGCCCATTGGAGCCAGTAACGGGCACTTTCCGTAAAACGGGGGTAATGGCTGGTCTGCGGGGGAATGGTAATGTTTTTGTATGACGCCAGTATGGTGCTGTCTTCCACAGTCCGCCCGATATTTCCCATGCCACCTCCGAATTTGACGGCATCGGCGGTAATCACGGCGTTGATCTCCCGGCTTTGGTTTGTCAGGGTAACTTTGCCTTCCAGATTTCTGCCGGAATCAAAGGCAAAAGTTCCCAGATAGATCCAGGTGCCTCCTCCCATTTGCTGGTTCACACGGAAAACATCAGATCCTCCTTTGTGGTGGACGGTATATCGTGCATCCCTGGCACTTATGGGAAGGCTGGCATACGAAACGTAAACGGCGTAATCCCCGGCTTCAGGGATATCGGGGATCCACTCGGCAAATGCCGGCTGCATAACGGCATTCTTACGCAGTTCCGGGTTGTGGGTGACGATCCTTCGGTAGGTTCCCATGCGGAAGGGATTGTCATAATGTGTATATATTTCTTTTTTGACGGCGAAACCCCGGCTATCCTTTTCGTCGGTACGCCACATGTATGTTCCTCCCTGTTCGCTGTAGCCGCTATCCGGCGAATCATTGTCCACTATTACCTCGTGATTTTGAGTATCCCGTTCCCGCGGAAGCATTACCACAGCTCCTGCATTTTCCAGCATAGGTGTCAGGAAGGGGAGTACATAGGACATGGTGTATAGATCTTCAACAGTCTGGAACAGACGGGCACGTTGCCATTCCCAGCGGGCCAGCTTTTGATCATAATATAAACCGTGGCTGTGCCAAATGGCTAAGTGTTTGTTCTGTAGTCCATTGGTGATATTGTAAGGGCGGTTTTCCCGGGTGATCAGTGGTGTGGAACCCAGTTCCGGCCATTGGTGTCTGCGATGTTGCCGGGCTTCTTTTTTCATTTGCGACTGTGCTTCCAGTTTCGCCAGGTTTACGGCTGCCTGTCTTTTTTCCAGTTTGATCTGCAGGGCAATTTCTTCAGGAGTACCTCTTTTACGTTCTATTTTAGCCGGGTGCCGTTTATTGATTTTCATCAGCCGGTCGTAATCTCTGCGGTTGTTTTCCAGCTGATTATGTGTTAAAGGAGTATATGTGGGATTGAAGTACCTGGGGATTAGGTCTACCAGGTCATTATTATCTGTCAATACCTGAATAGAATAATGTTTGTATTTATCCGGCAGGAAATGGCGTATAGTTGCATAAAACGGATCAATTTTTTGCACTCTTACAGGATACTCGGCAAGACCTGAAAAAAAATTAAAAATCAGGGACTGATGCCTGTCATCACGATGAATGTTCCTGATCCTTACGGGAGATATTCGCATGACCCCGTCACTGATCACAGCAGTGAGTGAATCGGTCAGACCGGCAGTGGCAGTGCTGTCAAGAACGGGGTGAAAAGCGTTGTTTTGAGCTTGTGAGGTTAAGAAAAATAAAGAATGAATGGCAAATATCAGGAAGATCCGTTTTCTCATAGTATAAATAATATAGAAAAAACAAATATAGTAACTTTGTAAACAATCAGTATGGGAAATATTATGGCTGCTAAATGGAAAATTCGTATCCCCTTTATGCTGTTGGGCTTTAGTCTGACGCTTTTCCTGCTTTTCAAATTTTTTCCGGAATTCATGGACCGCATATATTCGGGATTCATATACAGGTATATGGCTCAGGGATTTTCCCGTTTGATGGCGCTGATCCCCTTTTCCATGGCCGAGATGTTGATCTACGCACTGGTTTTTTTGCTGCTTTTTCTCCCTGTCAGAGCCTTTATGCATAAGACGTGGAAAAAAGACGCCCGGAACCTGGGTTTGGCAGTTGTGTATGCCGTTTCGGTCTTTATGCTTACCTGCGGTTTGAATTACCACAGGGTCCCTTTGGAAGAACATCTGGGGTATAAGGTTGAACCGGCGCCCAGGGAAGATCTGTTGTCGCTTGCCACAGCGATCATAGAGCAGACAAACCGTGCAGCATCATTTACCGGGCGAAATGCCGAAGGGAACATGATACCCGACTACACATTTGACGGGATCAAAAAAGCAGTTGCAGCAGCTTATGATTCACTGGCTTCAAACACGGGATTGAATGTTGGGGGAAGTTACCCCTCCGTTAAGCCGGTCATGGCTTCCCGGGGTATGTCTTATGCCTTTGTCATGGGATTTTTCTTTCCCTGGACGGTGGAGGCTAATATCAACAATGATGTGCCTGTTTTCTGGATACCTGCCCTGGTAGCTCACGAACAGGCGCATGTAAGAGGTTTTATGCGGGAAAACGAAGCCAATTTCCTGACGTATCTTTTATCCGGTTATACCAAAAACAGAGAATTGAAATATTCCTGCCTGCTTCATTCGCTAAATTACGTATTGCGTGCCGTTTATCAAGCCTATCCTCTTGATTATAATGAACTTATTGCCCGGCTTTCCCAGCGTATCCTGTATGATATGGATCAAAACCGGGCTTACTGGGAACCGTTCAGAACATCCTTAGCCGAGGTTTCTCAGCAGGTAAATGATGCATACCTTAAAGCCAACGGACAAAAAGAAGGTGTGGGGAGTTACGGCAAAGTCGTGGACCTGATGATTGCCCATCATAAAAATTATCAGGAAACGATGCAGCAAAAACCCGGACACTCCGTTTATATAGGTGAAGGCACCCAATAGCGGAAAAAATATGGACCAGACAGCCCTGTACCGGGAATATCACAAACCTATTTATTACTCCTGCCTGCGTATTTTACGGTCTCCGGAAGATGCGGAAGAATGTATGCAGGATGCATTTATTAAGTTGTTTACCGGGGGTAAAATGCGTTTTATCAACAATAATGCTTGCTTTTCATGGTTACGAAAAGTGGCGGTAAGAGGTGCCATTGACCGCCTTCGTTCTTTGGATTTTCAAATGAACGTGAAAGCAGACCTTCTTGACAGCAGGGAAGTTCGCACAATTACTACTGAAGATGATCCTTCATTTGAATCTTTTTTTGAAGGAGAAGAAGATCACCCGGGACGGGTCAAGGCCATTAGGGAACAGCTGAATGCATTGCCGTCCGGATACCGTACCATATTGAGCCTTTATCTTTTTGAGGGCTACGACTTTGATGAAATTGCACAGATCACACAACTGCAGCCTTCCACGGTCAGGAGTCAGTACAGCAGGGGCCGCAGAAAACTGCAGGAAGAAATAGAGAAATTATGGATAAATTAAAATCATTCATTCAGGAAAACAGGGAGCTTTTTGAATCGGATCCGCTGCCCGAAGGACACGAACTGCGTTTCATGCAAAAAATGGAACGTCGCAGATCTCGTAAACATAATTATTTGATATATATATCAGTGGCAGCTTTATTTACACTGGTAGTTACAATAGGGGTGCGCTTTTTGAAAGAGGACCCGGTGGGCAGTTTATTTTATGTGGATCCCTGCGGAGGAGAATCCTATACCTGTTATTACAACCAGATGCAAAAGCTTTCCGAACAGATCGAATATAATACCCGTGAGCTTCCGGATTACAAACGGCAGGAGATCCTAATGAATATGGAATCCATTATGCCCGGATCTGCGGACGAGTTTTCTGAAATGCTTCCCAAAGATATTTCTGTACGTGATGCAGAAAGTTTAAATAAAGAATATTATCAACGGTTATATGAAGGAATGAAAGAATTGGCTTCATTAACGAATTAAAAAAATGACTATGAAAAAAATTGTATTGATCTCTTGCTTTATTATCTCATGGACGTTATTAGCGGGACAGAATAAAGTAAATCGCAGCTACCAGCTGGAACCGTTCGATGCCATAAACGCCTCTTTTGTTTATGATATGGAAATTTTCAAAGGAAATGAGTACACGCTGGAACTGGAGATCCCCGTGGAACTTGCCGAAGAATTGGAAATCAAGGTAAATGACAATGTGTTGAATCTGGGAATTTCCATGGAGTGGTGGCACACCGCAACAAATGTTTTTGGAAAACAGCATACGATCCATGCCCGTATAACCATGCCGGATCTTACAGGTGTTGAATTGTCCAATGCCGCGTCACTTGTCACCCGGGATAACTTCAGCCCGGCCAATTTTAAGGTTAAACTGTTGGGTGCATCAAATGCTCAGATGAATATACTGACACATGCAGCAAATATTAATATAAGCGGGGCTTCAAATCTAGAGATCAATGGGTTGGCCACCAGAACAAAGGTTTACGTACGTGGTGCATCCGTATTGCATTACAACCAGGAAACAGATCAAATGGACATGGAAGCCGGAGGTGCTTCTTCCGTAATTATGAAAGGAAGTTCCAAAAAGAGTATTTTTGAAGTATCCGGTGCAAGTTCGGTAAAGGCTTTTGCATTTCAGTCGGAAGAAATGGATATCCGGTGTTCCGGGGCATCTAATGCGCAGGTGTATGTGACGGGAAAGATTAGTGTTGTGGCAGGAGGAGCTTCTGACGTTCATGTAAAAGGGGATCCTGATTTTACCCGCTCGGTGACCCGCAGCGCTTCGTCCGTAAAAACTATAAAATAAATAAATAAAGTATTACTTTAAATAATTAATATAAATTACAATGAAAAAGTTGCTTATAATTACAATATTTAGTCTTTTTTCAACCGTTTTACTGGCACAGAAAGAGGCTATGGAAACAAGAAATTTCCAGATAGGACCGTTTACCGGTATTGAACTGTCAGGAGTCGTGGAAGTTACCCTGGAAAAATCGAATTCGTATTCGGTATCCCTGGAAACTTATGGTGAAGTGTTCGATTATTTAGATGTGAAAGTCAGGAACGGCATATTGCATATTGGCTTCAAAAACGGAGGTATTCCCAGGTCTATACAAAGAAAATACAGGGATTTAAAGGTCGTATCTAAAGTGACACTTCCTGTATTGGAAAGCCTGGAGATGAGTGGTGTCACCAAGCTTTTTGCAAGAGATCGCTTTAATTCAAACAAATTAAATATTGAGCTTTCAGGAGTTAGCCAGGCAGAGTTTGAGTACATTCAGAGTACAGAGATGGATATTGAAGTTTCCGGGGTTTCAAAAATCCAGCTTTATGGAGATACCGAGCAATTGAAACTGGAGATCAGCGGCGCTTCAAAAGGATTTTTCGTAATGGAAAATAAAACCCTTACCTTTGCCAATATTGAGATCAGCGGCAGCGGGAAAGGTACTTTTGAAGGCAAAGCCATCCGTTCTTTGCTGGATATAAGCGGTACAGCCGATTTTGAAGGGATGAAATTCCGGGTGGAAACCATGAAGGCTGTTATCACCGGGGTTGCCAAAGCCCGCGTGAATGTGCTGGGATCGCTTGAACCGGAAGTTTCCGGTGCTGCCAAATTACGTTACAACGGAAATGTAACCCTCAGAAATGTTAATATAAGCGGGGCGGCACAAATGACAACATATTAAGATTGACATACGATGACACCAAAAGAAATCCACGAAAAGATCCTTGTGCTTGATTCACATTGCGATACACCCATAATGCTAAGAAGGAAGGGATTGGATATCGGAAAAAGAACAGATGCAGGACACGTGGATCTGGTGCGCATGAAAGAAGGAGGCGTAAATGCCTCTTTCTTTGCCATATACGTTTCGAACAAGTGGGAGCCTTACGAATGTACGTTCAAAGCATTGGAAGCGCTGGCATCGGTATACGATATGCTCGGCAAGTATCCCCATTTGGCGTCTTTGGCCACGGATGCACAAACGGCCAGGGAATTAAAGGATAAGGGGAAGATCGCGATCTTTTTGGGCATGGAAAATGCGGGTCCCGTACATAAGGACCTTTCCCTGCTGCGCCTGTTTTGCAGGATGGGAGTTCGGTATATTACCCTGACGCATGCCGGAAACAACGAGATCTGTGACAGTTGTGCCACAAAAGAAAAACGCTGGCATGGGCTAAGTCCTTTTGGCAGGGAGTTGATAGCAGAAATGAACCGCCTGGGGATCCTTGTGGATGTGGCACACATTTCCGATGAGGCGTTTTACGATGTATTGAAATATTCTACCCGTCCCGTTGTGTCCACCCACTCTTGTTGCAGAGCTTTATGTGATGTCCCCAGAAATCTTACAGATCAAATGATTAAGGATCTAGCTTCAAAGGGTGGTGTTATACAGATCAATTTCAATCCCCCGTTCCTTGACAAGGAGTATTCGCTCGCTGTTGATCCTTTACTGGACAAATACGAAGAGGCCGAGGAGGCTTATGCCCTTGACCCCGAGGGGAGCAAAGAACGAATGGAAGATGCTAAAAAAGCCCTTTTTGCGCTTCCGCGTCCTTCTTACAAAAGAGTGGTAGACCATATTGATCACGTTGTCTCCCTGGTAGGAACGGACCATGTAGGCATTGGTTCTGATTTTGACGGTATTGAAGTATGCCCGGAAGGGCTGGAAGATGTATCCCGAATTCCCGTACTTACCGATGAGCTTTGTGCCAGGGGATACTCCTTTGAGGATATCCAAAAGATAATGGGCGGCAATTTCCTCCGGCTCTTATAGCCAGCCTGCCTTTTGCATGATCTGTTCGGTTCTTGAAACCGTAGTGTCCCGGTCAAAGTCCCTGGTGGAGAAGATAAGCAGCAATGCTCCGCTTTCAGGGTATCTTCCCGCGTAGATCTTGAATCCTCCGTTATCCCCGGTATGGAATATTTTTGGAGCCCCGTTGATTTCCGTTACAAACCAACCGTAACCGTATCCTGTTTTGGGTATATCTGTTTGAATATAAGCGGTATGAGCTTTTTCGGTCATTTCTTTTTCAAGGATCTTATGATCCCGAAGGGCATATTCCCAAAATAAAAATTCTTCAATAGAAGTATACAGTGCTCCGTCTGCCTTTGAAGCAAAGAAAGTCGTTTCCCCGTAGTCGTATTCCTTCCATTGCCCGGTGGAGGTGTCCAGGCGGTATCCGTGTGCCATATGCGGGATTTCCCTGCCTTCTTCAAAGTACAAAGTGTTAGCCATTCCTGCCGGTGAGAATATTTCCTGTTTCATATACTCTTCAAAAGGTTTTCCGGAGGCTTTCTCTATGACAGTATATAAAAGTTGAAAAGTGGGATTCATGTATTCGTAGGAAGTTCCCGGTTCAAAATTCAGGAAACTCAGCGTATCCATATAAGAATACGATTCCACGTCAGTGGAGTGATACACGAACAGACTGTCTGTCCGCGGCCTGGCATCAGGGATACCGGATGTATGCGAGAGCAGGTGTGCCAGTGTGATCCGGTCAAAGAATTCTGCCTGAAAATGCGGAAAATATTTGGATACTGGATCATCCAGAGACAGTTTGCCTTCCTGTGCCAGTTTGAGTGTGGCTACAGCGACAAACTGTTTGGAAACCGAGGCTATGCAAAAAAATGTGGAAGGGGTGATCTCCTCTTCGGGATCCAGGGTGGCCAGGCCGTATCCTTTTTTTAATATGACACGGTCTTCCTTTAGAATTAAAATGGCTCCTCCGGGAGTGCCGTCGGGCCATAGTTCGTGGTATAGATCATCTATTTGTTTTATGGCTGCATGTTCCCTGTTGTTACAAGAAGTTAATGAAAATACCAACACCATAAAGGGGATGGTTAACCATTTTGCTGACATGAAGTAAAAATTTAATTGGAGGTGTTTTTATTTATATGTTTCAGTATGTTACGAACAATTCCCGGACCTTCGTAGATAAAGCCCGAATAAACCTGTATCAGTGAAGCGCCGGCATTGAGCATTTCCGAGGCATCTTCCGGACTCATGATCCCACCTACACCTATTACAGGCAGGTTCCCTTCGGTTTTTGTGTGGATGTAACGAATAATTGAAAGCACTTTTTCTTTCAGGGGTGCTCCGCTCAGGCCTCCTTCTCCAATTTGGTCCAGGACGTCTTTTCCTGTAACCAGTCCTTCCCTGGATATTGTAGAGTTGCAGGCTACTATTCCATCCAGGCCGGAAAGCATTACCAGTTCTATCATCTGGTCCAGCACGTTGGTGGAAATGTCGGGTGATATCTTTAATAATATGGGGCGATAAACATCGCAATAGCGACGGATCTCCGTAAGATGCCGGGTAATCCGGGTGAGGTTTTCCACAGCCTGCAAACTGCGTAAATCCTTAACATTGGGGCAGCTGACGTTGATCACAAAATAATCTACGTAATCGTACAATTGGGCAAAGGCTTTTTCGAAATCCTTATAAGCCAGATCGTTGGGAGTAGATGTGTTTTTGGATATATTCCCTCCAATAATAACCCGGGGGTGGGTTTTCTGTATGTTTTTAACAATTTTTTTAACTCCAAGATTATTTATCCCCATCCTGTTGATAAGTGCTTTGTCTTTCACAAGCCGAAAGCTTCTGGGCTTGGGATTTCCTTCCTGGGGGGCTACCGTAACAGAACCGATCTCAATAAATCCGAAGCCCAGATCGGCCATCTGGTTTATCACTTCGGCATTTTTGTCCAATCCGGCCGCCAATCCTACGGGATTGGAGAAATTGAGACCCAGTACCTGTCTTTCCAGGGCAGGAGATCTGTATGAAAAGCACATGCGCATCAATTTTCCGGCGAAAGGGATGTACTTCAGAATGGCCAGAGCCTTAAGCACCAGTTTATGTGCTATTTCGGGGGGAAAAAGAAATAAAAGCGGCTTAAAAAGGCGATACATTTGTTTCATGATTAGTGAAACAAATATAAGGATTAATTCCAGGAAACAACTCAGACACGAATTTCACCGGGAGAATACTCGGTAAAAGTATTGTCAGAATAGAAAAGAAGTACTTTTATCAGTTTATGTTGAACTTTAGATAAACCTTTGTAAAATTCTTTAGATGAATCACTTTCATCAGCAATATCATCATCTTGATCTATTGTGGGAGCGGGTTCCGGCAACTCATTCGTGCTGAACAATGAAGCCGCCTTTACTTCTTTATACATCTTTCCTTTGCCTGTTATGAGCCATTCCGCGTTTAGCGAAGGGTAGGCCAGCAGCATCTTTTCTATAAAATCAAACCCGGGTTTGTTTCTTCCGGATAAAATATGAGACATGCCTGAACGCTGTATCCCTAACTGATCGGCAAAACGGGAAGGAGACATGTTTTCTGCCTGTAAAAACTGTTGCAAACGGGTTCTCATAATTGTAAACGATTTTTTACAAATGTAATATAAATAAAGTTTACATATGTGATTTATATATAAAATACATATGTAAACAATATTATATTTAATGCAACTATAAGTCTATATAATACATTTAATTTCTTATATAATCCATGATTTTGAATTAATATAAAGTAAGAATATAAATAAACATCATATAATACTGGATAATAGTTAATAAATAAATATAAAATGCTTAATATGCTGTAAAAACAGTGGAAAAGCTTAAAATGTCATGAAGTATAACTATATATAAATATCATAAAACTCAGATTTATAATATAGTAATACGTCAAATAATACGAATTTAGATTTGTGAATTTACTTTTTATTAACAATACGTAAAACAGAGAAAAAGGGGGCAATATAGTTTACATAAATATACTTCAAAAGTTACAAAAGTGAATTACAAAAGTAAAACACAACCTCAAGTGTTACTTTAGATAATATTTAATCCAAAATACAATACCTTTGTGGCCGCATGGAGACTTTTCATTTTCCCATCCCGGGTATTCGAATAAGTGATTATACTTATGACCTTCCCGAAAACCGGATAGCACGTTATCCGCTTCCGGTCCGTCACGATTCAAAACTCCTTATTTACCGGGATGAGGAAATAATGGATGATCATTTCAGGAACATCCCTGAAATCCTTCCGCAGGACAGCCTGCTTATCTTTAATAATACCCAAGTTGTACCGGCAAGATTAATATTCAGAAAAGAAACGGGAGCCCTGATCGAGGTTTTTTGCCTGGAACCGGCTTCCCCTAAAGAATATATACTGGCTTTTTCCCAGCATGCTTCTAGTACCTGGTATTGTGCGGTTGGAAATGCAAAAAGATGGAAAACCGGGCATCTACCCCTTTTTAACCCGGAAAACGATCCAAAGATAGCTAAGATAGGGCTTTCTGCCAGTCTTATAGGACAGGAAGCGGACAGGTACCTGGTACGTTTCAGCTGGTCGGCCGATATACCGTTTTCAACGGTTTTGGAAGCTTCCGGCCGTGTTCCCATTCCTCCTTATTTGAAAAGAGAAGCCGAAGACATCGATCTGGAGAGGTACCAGACCGTTTATGCACGTTACAGGGGATCAGTTGCGGCACCTACCGCAGGATTGCATTTTTCCGACCAGGTGATCGGCGATATACAAAAAAACAACATAGGCATAGCCGAATTAACGCTGCACGTGGGCGCCGGGACGTTTAAACCGGTAAAAACACCTTATATAAGGGATCACATCATGCACAGTGAACCCTTTGAAGTATCCCGGGATTTTTTGGAGCGTCTCTCAGCCCATCATGGCCCGGTGGTTTCCGTAGGAACCACCTCCTGCCGTTGTATAGAAAGTCTCTATTACCTGGGTATTCAGGCAGCCGCCGGGAGGGACCCCATGTTCGTAGGTCAGTGGGAACCCTATGTAACCTCCCGTGAAATCTCTTACCGGGAAGCGATACAACACCTGATGAACTACCTGGACAAAAACAACCGCGACTCGCTGAAGGCATCCACGCAGATCATCATTGCCCCATCTTATGCCTTCCAAACGACCGATATTCTGGTGACCAATTACCACCAGCCGAACTCTACTTTGCTCCTGCTTGTGGCGGCACTGATAGGGGAGAAATGGAGGTCGGTTTACGAGCATGCACTCACGTGCGGATACCGTTTTTTAAGCTATGGGGACTCTTGTTTGCTGTACAATCCTGAGTCAAATAAAGTCAAGTTATTATAGCCATATACAACAATAATGTTTTATTATATAACATTATAGTTATAAAACTTTACAAATTACTGTAATGCAGATTTATATTATTTATCTGTAAGCGTCTATGCCCAATTCATCGTAAGCCTGTTTCAACGCCTTCTCATCGTCGGAAATTATGAGCATTCTGTCCCCGATCCGGATCTCGGTTCCGCCCCTCGGAATAAAGAAGGAATCACCTCTTTTTACCATCACAACGAGTGTCTTGTCGGGCAGCGGGATATCCATCATCCGGTTCCCGAACCGGAGGCTTTCCTCGGTGACGATAACCTCGCTCATGGCCGATTTAATGTCCTCGGAAAACTCCATCTCAAATTCAGACCGGTGTTTTTTCCGCTGAGGAAAAGACAGGTGCAGTTTCTTGGCTACCCATGGAATGGAAGTCCCCTGGACCAGCAGGGAAAGAATGGTTATGAAAAATACAATGTTGAACAGGGTGTTGGCTCCCGGAATATCGTACAGGAAAGGATAGGTGGCAAATATTATAGGTACGGCTCCGCGCAGTCCCACCCAGCCTGTAAATATCCTGGACTGGAAGGTCATCATGCGGAAGGGCCACAGTGTCAGCAATACGGCAAGCGGCCTGGCCAGAATGATCATAAAGACCCCGATAAGCAATCCTATTCCGGCTATTGGCCAGAGTTCAGAAGGATTTACCAGCAATCCCAGAGTAAGAAACATGATGATCTGGGAGAGCCAGGTTAGTCCGTCAAAGAAATTCCGGGTATTTTTCTTGTGTAAAAAACGGGCATTTCCAATAACCAGTCCGCCTACGTAAACAGCCAGAAATCCGTTTCCCTGTATGAGATTTGTAAATGAATAGATGAAAAAGCAAAACGCCAGGATCAGTATGGGATACAGGGAATCGTTCCCTATGTTGGCTTTGCGGAGCAGATAGGCACAGAATTTTCCCAGCAGGAAGCCTGCCAGCGCACCGGCTGCCATCTGGTAGAAGAACATCAGGACCACGTACCAAATCTTTGTGTCTTCAGGGGTTGTAATAACCTGTATCATGGTAATTGTCAGCAGGTAGGCCATGGGATCATTACTCCCGCTTTCCAGCTCCAGCAAGGGCCGCAGGTTGTGTTTCAGTTTAAGGCCTCTGGACCTTAGGATGGCAAATACTGATGCCGAATCCGTAGAGGACATAATGCTCCCCAGCAAAAGGCATACGGGAAAAGACAACTCAATTCCCGGTAAAATGGCTGAAAGAAGGTATATAAAAGATCCGGTCAGAAGTGCGGTGATCAAAACCCCCAGTGTAGCCAGCAGAACACCCTGCCGGGCAACCGGTTTGATATCTTCAAAACGCGTATCCATACCGCCTGAAAAGAGGATGATGCTCAAGGCTACAATGCCTATGAACTGGGCGGCTTTCTGATTGGAAAAATCCAGTCCCAGTCCCTCGCTCCCGAAAAGCATACCTACCATCAGGAACAACAACAGGGTGGGAACTCCGAATTTGTAACCTGTTTTACCGGCCAATAAACTTATAAACAGTAGAACTGAGCCAATTAGCAAAATGTTTTCAGCAGTAATGATCATGGTGCAGGTTTTAATTTATAAAAATAAGACTTTTTTAAATGGAAATTCGTAAGCATTCGATATATTTGCAAATTAATCTTTTAATAAATACTATCCGTTATGAGCAAATTTATTTCTATGGAGGAAGCCGTTGCAAAAGTGAAGTCAGGAATGACTATTATGATGGGCGGTTTTCTGGGAGTCGGGAGCCCCAACAGTATGGTAGATGCTTTATTGAAAACCGATGTAAAAGACCTTACCGTTATTACCAACGATACAGCTTTTGCCCATATAGGCGTCGGAAAACTGATTGCAGAACACAGAGTAGTCAGGATCATTACCAGTCATATAGGAACCAATACGGCTACCGGGGAATTATACCATACAGGAGAACTGGAAATAGAATTTGTACCGCAGGGAACGCTCATAGAACGGATACGGTGTGCTGGTGCCGGCCTGGGTGGCATCCTTACACCCACGGGACTGGGAACGGTGGTAGAAGAGGGCAAACAGGTGATTAACTCGGACGGGAAAGATTATCTACTGGAAAAACCACTGAAAGCCCAAATAGCACTTCTGGGAGCCAGTACGGCAGATGAAGAAGGAAATTTGTTTTACAAAGGAACAACCCGCAATTTCAATACGATGATGGCCATGGCGGCCGACACGGTCATAGCAGAAGTGAAAGACATTGTCAAAACCGGGGAAATTCTACCGGAACACGTTCACACACAAGCTATTTTTGTAGATTTTGTTGTTAAAGCTTAAAAAAAAGTCATTATGTCACAAAAACTGAAACTGGAAATTTCCGAAAAAATGTATGAAGATGCCCTGAAGATCATACCCGGGGCAATAGCAGGTATTCGCCGTCCTTACAATTTTGTACCCGGCCAGTACCCTATATACTTTGATCATGCAAAGGGAGGAAGGGTAACCGATGTGGACGGCAACGAATATATTGATATGTTGTGTGCCTACGGCCCCATAATCATAGGACACCGTGAAGAAGAAATTGACAATGCGGTTATTGAACAGATACAGAACAAAGGTTTCTGTTTTTCCCTGACTCAACCGGTACAGAACACCCTGGCCCAAAAACTTATAGAACTTATCCCATCGGCAGAAATGGCCGTTTTTGTAAAGACCGGTTCGGATGCCACTTCGGTTGCCATAAGGGTTGCCAGGGCCAATACGGAAAGAACAAAAGTCATCCGTTGCGGTTACCACGGATGGCACGACTGGTGTGTGGAAGTCAAAGGAGGCATTCCTAAAAAACTGTGGGAGGATGTTTGCGAATTCCATTACAACCGCCTGGATGAACTGGAAGATCTCATGAAAAAACAAGGAGACCAGACAGCTGCCATAATCATTACACCAGTAGGACATCCTTTGGCTGAAAAGGTCCAGATGCCTACTCCCGGATTTCTGGAAGGCGTGCGTGCATTGGCTGACAAATACGGGACAGTCCTGGTATTTGACGAGATTCGCAGCGGATTCCGTTACGATATGGGAGGGGCACAGAAAGTATTCGGTGTGACACCCGATCTTTCCGCATTCGGCAAAGCCATGGCCAACGGGTATCCCATTGGAGCTGTGGTAGGCAAGGAAAAATACATGAAAGTCCTGGCCGACAAAGTATTCCTGTCATCCACTTTTTTCCCCAACAGCCTGGAACAGGTAGCAGCCCTGAAAACCATAGAGATCCTGGAACGGGATAACATCCTGGAGAAGATCCGGGAAAAAGGAGAGGTTTTCGGAAAAAGATTGCTTGAGATCGCAAAAAAAGTTCCTTACGACGTAGAAGTGTCCGGGATACCCCTGATGCCCTTTATCACATTCAACAGGGATGCCGATAATCTCTACAAGAAGCTCCGCCCCGGTTTTTATACCGAACTCATAAGACGCGGTGTCTTCCTGCAGCCTTTCCATCACGGATACGTAGCCTATCGTCATACCAATGAAGACATTATGTATGCAGCCGATATGGTGGAAGAATCATTCGGAGAACTGAAAAAATACATTTAATACAATAGATTATTATGGACAAACTGATCATTACCGCTGCCATATGCGGAGCCGAGGTCCTCAAGGAACATAACCCCGCCATCCCTTATACCGTGGAGGAATGTGTCCGTGAAGCCCGTTCTGCTTACGATGCGGGGGCAAGCATCATACATCTTCACGTCCGTTACAACGACGGGACCCCCACGCAGGATAAAGAACGTTTCCGGGTAATAATGGAAGCCATTGCGCAGGCCTGTCCCGGGGTCATCATTCAGCCTTCCACAGGGGGAGCTGTTGGCATGACCAACGACGAAAGACTGCAGCCCACCGAGTTAAATCCCGAGATGGCCACCCTGGATTGCGGCACACTCAATTTTGGAGGTGACGAGATCTTTGAAAACACCGAGAATACCATCAAGTATTTTGGAAATCGCATGATCGAAAGGGGCATCAAACCCGAGTTGGAGGTATTTGACAAAAGCATGATAGAAATGGCCCTACGGCTGGAAAAGAAGGGGTATATCCAAAAGCCCATGCATTTTGATTTTGTAATGGGAGTCAACGGAGGCATTGGGGGATCCCTCAGGGACTTTGTTTTCCTTCGGGGAAGCATTCCTTCAGATGCCACATACACCGTGGCGGGACTGGGCCGGTTTGAAATGCCCCTTGCCGCTGCTGCCATTATTGACGGAGGTCATGTACGCGTTGGGTTTGAAGACAACGTTTACATATCAAAAGGCGTTTTGGCCAAATCCAACGGAGAACTGGTGGAAAAAGTAGTGCGACTGGCCCGGGAACTGGGCCGGGAAATTGCCACTCCCGCAGAAACTCGTGAAATTTTAAGTTTACCCGTAAAACAATAATTTACAATTAATTTTATTACTTATTTTAACAAAAACTGCAAATGAAAAAAGGTAACAAGTATGGTCTACACCGGGTCATAGAACCCAAAGGCGTTCTTCCGCAACCTGCCAACAAACTGGATAACAACATGGATGAGATCTATGATAACGAGATCCTCATAGATGTAAAAACCCTGAATATTGACTCGGCAAGTTTTACACAGATAGAAGAACAGGCCGGAGGCGACAAAGAAAAAATTGCGCAGATCATGTTGGACATTGTTGCAAAACAGGGGAAACACCGCAATCCCGTAACCGGCTCAGGAGGTATGTTGCTGGGAGTTGTGGAAAAGATAGGAGAGGCACTGGAAGGCAAGATCAATCTGAAAGTGGGAGACAAGATCGCCACTTTGGTATCCCTTTCGCTGACACCCCTGCGCATTGACAAGATCAAAGACATCAGGCCCGATATTGATCAGGTGGATATTGACGGAAAAGCCATTTTGTTCGAAAGCGGCATCTATGCCAAGATCCCCGATGATATGCCTGAAACGCTTGCCCTATCTGCACTGGACGTTGCCGGAGCCCCTGCTCAAACAGCCAAACTTGTGAAACCCGGAGATACCGTACTGATTATCGGAGCCGGAGGAAAATCCGGGATGCTTTGCAGTTACGAAGCCAGGAAAAGAGCTGGTGTTACCGGTAAAGTAATAGGTCTCTGCCACAGTGAACGTTCCACAAAACGGCTGGAAGCACTGGGATTCTGTGACCATGTATTCTCTGCCGATGCTACCCAGCCTGTTGCCGTTTTGGAAAAAATCGAAGAGCTTACCAACGGCCAGCTCTGTGATATAACTATCAACAACGTGAATATTCCCGACACAGAGATGACTTCCATTCTTTGTACAAAGGACACCGGACTTGTCTATTTCTTCTCCATGGCTACCAGCTTCACCAAAGCCGCCCTGGGAGCAGAAGGTGTTGGTTCCGATGTAACCATGATAGTTGGGAACGGCTACACAAAAGGTCATGCCGAGATCACATTGCAATTACTCAGAGAAAGTGAAAAGCTACGGAATATCTTTACCGAGCTATACGCATCATAATGAACTATCAATATGAAAGAAACAAGAAGAGAACAATTGTTTCCCAACGTAACGGACAAGGAGTGGAACGACTGGAAATGGCAGGTTCGCAACCGCATAATCAACCTGGAGCAACTCAGGAAGTATATAACCCTTACTCCGGAAGAAGAAGAGGCCATACACCAATCACTCAAATTACTCCGGATGGCCATTACTCCATATTACCTGAGCCTGATAGATCCGGACAATCCAAACTGCCCGGTACGCAAACAGGCCATTCCCACAAAAAAGGAATTGTACCGTTCACCGGCCGACCTGCTGGATCCGTTGCACGAAGATGAAGACTCCCCGGTACCCGGTCTGACGCACAGGTATCCGGACAGGGTCCTGTTCCTTGTAACGGACCAGTGTTCCATGTACTGCCGTCATTGCACCAGGCGCCGTTTTGCCGGACAAAAAGACCACGAGGCATCCAGTGACAGGATACAGCAGGCGATCGATTATATAGCACGTACACCACAGGTAAGGGATGTCTTGCTTTCCGGAGGAGATCCGCTGACCATGAGCGATGCCCGTCTGGAATCCATCATATCCCGTCTGCGGGAGATCCCTCATGTAGAGATCATCCGTATTGGAACACGTACCCCTGTGGTATGCCCCCAACGCATTACTCCCGAACTCCTGGAAATGCTCCGGAAGTACCATCCCATATGGATCAATACCCATTTCAACCACCCCAGCGAAATCACCCCGACTTCCAAAGCTGCCTGTGAAATGATGGCAGACGCCGGTTTCCCTCTGGGCAATCAGACGGTATTGTTGCGCGGGGTAAACGATTGTGTGCACACCATGAAAGAACTGGTCCATAAACTGGTTATGATCCGTGTACGTCCATATTACATCTATCAGTGCGATCTGTCTATGGGGCTGGAACATTTCAGAACCCCCATTTCCAAAGGAATAGAGATCATTGAAGGATTGCGGGGACATACATCTGGTTATGCCGTACCTACTTTTGTAGTGGATGCCCCCGGTGGAGGAGGAAAGATCCCGGTGATGCCTACTTACGTGATAAGCCAGGCACCAGGAAGAATGGTGTTGCGTAATTATGAGGGAGTGATCACCACCTATACGGAACCGTTGGATTATAAAAATGATTGTGTTTGCGAAAAATGCAAAGACAAAGTTCCGCTGGAAGGAGTTTCCGGGATCCTGCAGGGACAGCAATTGTCACTTGAACCTTCGTATCTGCAAAGAAAAGAACGCAACCATAAGAAGTAAGCAACTGAATGCCTTTTACAGATCAGATAATCCGTTACGGCAGTCTCTCGGTTGTCGGACTGGGTAAGAACACCGGAAAGACTGAATGTCTGAGGTATGTAATGGAAAGGCTGAATCAGATGCAAAAGGTGACAGCAGTTACTTCAGTAGGAATAGACGGGGAAGGGGTGGACCGGGTAACGGCCACCCCAAAACCTGAAATATTTCTGGAAAAGGGGATGTATTTCACCACGGTTGCTTCTTATTATACATCCAAACGTTTCAGAGCGGAAATATGTGAAGTGCTTCCTTACACCACAGTATTGGGAAAAATGGTTACGGCACGGGCGTTGGAAAAAGGAAAAATGATCCTGGCGGGACCCTCAGATACTTCTTTACTCCAAAATTGGGTACGTGAGATGCCGCAAAAATATCCTGTAGACGTATGCCTGGTTGACGGAGCCATATCCCGTTTAAGTCCTGCATCCCCGGCAGTTACTGAATCCATGATACTGGCTGTTGGGGCAGCGTATTCACTAAACATGAAGACATTGGCAGAAAGGACCCGTTTTATATTTGATACCGTACATCTTCCAGTGGCCGGCGGATCCCTCAGAAAAAAGCTGGAGAATATAACGCGCGGAATACGGGGTATCACTGCCAAAGGAGAAATAACGGATCCCGGTGTGGAATCCGCATTGCTTCCCGCCCAGGTCAGAGAGGTGCTTGAAAAATGCGAGAACAGGATATACGTCCCGGGAGCCGTAAGCAACGCGTTGTTGAAAACCCTGGCCGGGGGAAAAGAAGCCGGGAAAACGGAACTCTATATAAGGGATTTTTCACGTATTTTTGCCGAGCCGCGTGTTTTTTACTCGTTTCTGCGTGAAGGAGGCCGCATATTCCAGTTATTCAGCACCCGGTTACTGGCTGTTTGCGTAAACCCGGTCTCGCCACAGGGGTACAATCTGAATTCTGTTGAACTGGTAGACAGGATCCAAAGGGAAGTGGATATTCCCGTATACGATATTAAAAAAATGGAAGGATGAATTTTGCCCGCTTTGTCGAAAGAATTGAAGGCCTGAAGTATATATCCGATAAAATGGAACTTACCGGTTCCCGGGTACGCCGTTACCTTATGCAGATGCCCTTTTCCACGGACAGGGATGTGCTGGAAAAGCATTTTGATATCCTGCAGAAAGCCTGTGGAATTCTTTCTGACCACAACGCCGGGTCTGCCGTAATGCAGCTTCTGCACCTTTTTTCCCGGGTACATGACATCCAGGGAACGCTGGAGGCATTGAAAGAAAAACAGACACTGGACGAAGTGGAACTCTTTGAGATCAAATATTTTTCTGTTCTGTGTGCCGATGCGGCCAAATTATGCGAACAGACCGGATTTACTTACGAAAACCTGCATTCCCTGCAGGAAGCTTTCATCCTTCTGGACCCGGACAATACGGGAACGGTCTCTTTTTCAATTTACGATTCGTATAGTAAGCAACTGGCCAAAACACGTCAGCAGGCTGCGGCAACCGATCTGGCAACCGATCCCGGACTTTGGGATCAGCTACACGATACCATTCAGAGAGAGGAACTGGTTGTCAGGGAAAAACTGTCCCTAAAACTGTCTGTCCTGTATCCTTCACTTCAGGAGAATTTTGACAGTCTGGCCCGGCTGGAAATATGGTTTGCCAAAGCAAGCCTGGCCCTTTCATACTCCATGGTAAGACCCGCAACCGTTCCGGAGGATCAGCCCTGTGTGCTTTCCGTTGAAGGAATGGTTAATCCGGCCATAGCCGATAACCTGCAAAAAGCAGGAGAAACATTCCAACCCGTATCGGTTACCTTAAACCGGGAACCATGTTTGCTAACCGGGGCCAATATGAGCGGAAAAACGGTAGTTCTGAAAACCCTGGCACTGATCCAGGCACTTACGCAGTTTTCATTTTTTGTTCCTGCACAAAAAGCGTCAATTCCCCTTGTAAAGGATGTTTTTCTTGTCATAGGCGACAAACAGGACCAGTACAGGGGATTGTCATCGTTTGCGGCAGAAATGCTTGATTTGGACCGGATAATGGCCAAAATGGCCAAGGGAACAAAAATGCTTGTTTTGGCAGATGAACCGGCCAGGACCACCAATCCTGCCGAAGGGGCAGCCATTTTATGCGCACTCATTGAATTTTTTGAAAAAAACAAGGTGATGTCCCTGATCAGTACCCATTACGGGGATCTTGGACTCTCGTGCCGGAAATTACGGGTAGTCGGTTTTCAGGGAACACGCGTAGAGGGACGTCTTGATCCCTTAATGATGAACCGGTATATGAATTACGATTTAGTAGAAGACAAAGGAGGATCCGTTCCACTGGAAGCACTCAACATTGCCAGGCTTCTGGGGGTTGACGGATCGTTTATAGACATGGCAAAGAAGTATTTGAAATGAGAGAATCTAAATTAGGACTGGATTTTAAAAAAGTGGAAGAGGCCCGGAAAACTGCCGGGGAAATTGCGGACCAGGTCCAGCGTTTTGTGGAAAATTACACTACAGTCAGCGTGGAAAGAACATTGTGCCGGCTCCTGGACATAGATGGTGTCAACAGGGAAGACATCCCGCTGCCCAACCTGGTGGTAGATGCTCTAAAGGAAAGAGGGATGATGGCAGACGGCGTATTGCATTTTCTGGGGAAAGCCCTTATTGATACAGGTAAAGATCCTCAGCAGATAGCCCTGGACATTGCTTCCGGAAAATTTGAGTTTTCCCGTTTGTCCCCGCATGGTGCCGGGGAGATCAGCCGTGTTCTTGAACCTTTTATTCGGGAAAGTATTTCACGCATAAGGGACAAAAGACGCTCCAGAGAACAGCGCATTGAAAAACTGGGAGAAGGACCCCGCCCGTATTTGTACGTTATAGTAGCCACCGGAAACATTTACGAAGATGCCCTTCAGGCCCGGGCGGCAGCCCGCCAGGGCGCAGATATCATAGCCGTTATCAGGACAACAGGACAGTCTTTGCTGGACTATGTACCTTACGGCGCAACCACCGAAGGGTTCGGAGGAACTTATGCCACACAGGAAAATTTCAGGATCATGCGAAAGGCCCTTGATGAAGTGGGAGATGAAGTGGGCAGGTATATCCGTTTGTGTAATTACTGCTCGGGACTCTGCATGCCGGAAATTGCCGTTATGGGTGCCTTTGAAGGCCTGGATGTGATGCTTAACGATGCCCTGTACGGGATACTGTTCAGGGATATCAATATGCAGCGTACGCTCATAGACCAGTATTTTTCCAGGATCATTAACGGCTTTGCCGGTGTGATCATCAACACGGGTGAGGACAATTACCTGACCACGGCAGATGCTTTTGAGGAGGCACACACGGTCCTGGCCTCGGATTTTATCAATGAACAACTGGCTTTGATAGCAGGGCTTCCGGAGGAACAGATGGGTCTCGGACATGCCTTTGAAATGGATCCGGAGCTGGAAAATGCCTTTCTCTTTGAATTGGCACAGGCACAGATGTTGCGTGAAATTTTCCCGAATGCACCCCTGAAATACATGCCTCCCACAAAATTCATGACCGGGAATATTTTCAGGGGTCATATTCAGGATGCCCTGTTCAACATTGCCGGGATATGGACAGGACAGGGGATCCAGCTTTTGGGAATGCCCACCGAGGCCATTCATACGCCTTTTATGAGCGACCGGTACCTTTCCATAGAAAATGCCCGTTACATTTTCACCAGTTTCAGAAGTATTGGCAACGAAGTGGAATTTAAACAGGACGGCATTATTCGCAAAAGAGCCGCCAGGGTGTTGGAAGATGCCTGTGATCTGCTGGAAAAGATGAAAGAAGAAAGCCTTTTCACAGCCCTGGAAAAAGGCTATTTTGCCAATGTACGCAGACCTAAGGAAGGGGGTAAGGGTCTGGACGGGGTTACCCGGAAATCCGCTGTATATTTCAACCCCTATATTGAATTGCTAAAAGGAAAGAAATAATTATGGGTGGAGGATTGTATTCAACTGAAGTTCAGGATTTTGACAAAACATTGGATCTGGAAAAAGTAAAACCCTACGGGGACACCATGAACGACGGCAAGGTGCAGTTAAGCTTTACTTTGCCCGTACCGGCCGGTCCCGAGGCCATTGAAGCAGCCAAACAGTTATTACGCAGTATGGGTATGGACAATCTGCAGGTGGTTTTCTCCAGGGAACTGACCCCCGGATTTACCTTTTTCAATTGTTACGGCAACCTGCAGCATACGGTAAACTATGCCGACATACACGTTCCCAAAGTGGAAAGTACGGTTATGGATATGCGCCAGGTGGATGATTACATAAGCGAACACATAGGACGTAAACTGGTCATGGTGGGTGCCAGTACCGGTACCGACGCACATACCGTTGGTATTGATGCCATCATGAACATGAAAGGCTATGCCGGTCATTACGGGCTGGAACGTTACGAAATGATAGAGGCTTATAACCTGGGATCCCAGGTTACAAACGAAGAACTCATTGCAAAAGCCCTGGAACTGAAAGCCGATGCCATCCTGGTATCACAAACCGTGACACAGAAAGACATCCATATAAAGAATTGTACCGAGTTCATAGAAATGTCCGAGGCCGAAGGCATCCGGGACCGTATGATCTTGGTGTGCGGGGGTCCGCGCATCTCACACGAACTGGCCAGGGAAATTGGGTTTGACGCCGGTTTTGGGGTTAATACGTATGCAGACGACGTTGCCTCATACGTTGCACAGGAATATGTAAAAAGAAACAATAAATAATTATAAATCAATTAAGTAATAAATCATGGACAAAAATCAGATCAGGGAAACCATTGCCCGTCGTGCGGCAAAAGAATTAAAAGACGGATACGTTGTGAACCTGGGAATTGGACTGCCTACACAGGTTCTCAAATACCTGCCTGCAGATGTGAAAGTAATCATGCAATCCGAAAACGGATGCCTGGGGATGGGAAATCCGCCGGCACCCGGTCAGGAAGATCCGGACCTGATAGATGCAGGAGGAGGCCCCATCACATTGAAAGAAGGGGCATCCTGTTTCGATTCGTCCATTTCTTTTTCCATTATTCGTGGCGGCCATGTAGACGTGACCATCCTGGGCTCGCTGCAGGTGGATGAAAAAGGCAATATAGCCAATTGGTGCATACCGGGTAAAAAGACACCTGGAATGGGAGGGGCTATGGACCTGGTGACCGGGGCCAAAAAAGTATTGGTAACTATGGAACACACGGCTAATGGGAATCATAAAATATTGAAAGAATGTACATTACCACTGACTGCCGCAGGCCAGGTAGACCGTATCTTTACTGAAATGGGGGTTATCGATGTTACACCGGAAGGGTTGGTATTGCAGGAGATCAATCCCGAATTCACGCTCGAACAGGTGCAGGAAGCCACAGGTTGCAAACTCATTGTGGCAAAAGATCTAAAAGAAATGTAATTAATATAAAATCAATTTATTATGGAAAAAGTGTATATCATTGCAGCCAAACGTACAGCTATCGGTAAAATGTTGGGATCCTTAACCGGTGTAAGCCCGGCAGATATGGCAACCGTTGTTATCAAAAACATTCTGGAAGAAACCCGGCTGGATCCTTCAATCATAGATGAGGTGATAGTAGGGAATATACTGATGGCCGGACAAAAACAGGGAATAGCCCGCCAGGCTTCCATAAATGCAGGAATTCCGGATTTTGTTCCTGCCTACGGGGTTAATATGATCTGCGGGAGTGGTATGAAATCCATAATAAACGGATATGAGTCCATTTTATGTGGTCACGCACGCATCATACTGGCAGGAGGCGTGGAAAATATGTCATCGGCCGGTTTTGTTTTACAGGGAGTCAGGGAAGGAATAAAAATGGGCGATTTTAAAGCCATAGACCACATGGTTACCGACGGACTAACAGATGCCTTCGGGAATTACCACATGGGTATTACGGCAGAAAATATTGCCGAAAAATACAATATTACCCGGGAACAGCAGGATACTTTTGCCTTTGCCTCCCAGCAGAAAGCCATCAACGCCATAGACCAGGGGAAATTCAAAGAAGAGATCGTCCCGGTAACCATCAGGCGCAAAAAAGAATCCGTGGAATTCGATACAGACGAATATCCCAACAGGAATACCACTTTGGAAAAAATGGCAACCCTGCGTCCCGCTTTCAAAAAAGACGGGACAGTGACTGCGGGTAATTCTTCGGGGATCAACGATGGAGCTTCTTTTGTACTGCTGGCTTCGGAACAGGCTGTAAAGGAATTGGGACTGAACCCTATGGCACAGATTGTTGCTACGGGACAGGCCGGAGTCGATCCCGCCTATATGGGAATGGGACCGGTCCCTGCCGTGGACAAAGCCCTCAAACGTGCTGGAATGTCTCTTGACCAAATGGACCTGGTTGAACTTAACGAAGCGTTTGCTGCACAGTCCCTGGGGGTTATGCATGAATTGCAGCAACAGCATGGAGTGGACCGTGAATGGTTTGATAAGCATTGCAATGTAAACGGTGGTGCCATTGCCCTGGGGCATCCCATAGGTGCTTCCGGCAACCGTATTACCGTAACACTTCTTTATGAAATGAAGAAAAGAGGTTCCGATTTTGGTCTGGCTTCTCTTTGTATTGGCGGAGGAATGGGTACTGCTTTGATCCTCAAAAACATGCAGTAATTCAAAAAACGAAAGTGTCTCTGATTCAAAAAAAATGCATATTTTTAACCGGATTTAAAAAAAACTGGTTATGAAAACTCATTATCTGGAATACATCCACAACAGTATAGTGAAGGCGTGGGATAGCCCTGCGCTTACTAACTATAAAAAGAATTCATATACTTATGGCGAAATGGCTCAAAAGATCGCCCGGTACCATATCCTATTTGAGAAAATGGGATTGAAAAAAGGAGAAAAGGTGGCTCTTTGCGGTCCCAACAGTGCCGAATGGGGCATTGCTTTCATGGCGGCATCCTCTTACGAGGCGGTGGCTGTCCCGTTGCTGAACGATTTTATTCCCGACAGTGTTATGACTCTGACGGATCATTCGGAAGCGAAGATCTTTTTTGTAAGCCGGGAGATCTGGGACAAGACGGATATAGCCCGCATGCCCCTCCTTGAACTTGTCATTATCTTGGAAGATTGGCAGATAGCTTATGCCAAAGATCCTGCCGTAAAGGAAGCGGACGATAACCTGGATTCATTGTTCCACGAAAAATATCCCAACGGATTTGGTCCCGGTGATGTCAATTATCCTACCGACAATTTTGACGACCTGGCATTGATCAATTATACCTCCGGCACTACCAGTGCTCCCAAGGGAGTTATGCTGACCTACAGGAACATTAGTTCAAACACACAGTTTGGTTTGAGTGAATTGCCTAACGGTCCGGGTGATAATATCGTTTCCATGCTGCCCATGGCCCATATGTACGGAATGGCCTTTGAATATCTCTACCAGCTGGCAGGAGGCACGCAGGTCTTTTTCCTCGGCAAGGTCCCTTCCCCCAAAGTCCTTCTGGATGCGCTGGCCACCGTACAGCCTTACATGCTGATCACCGTACCGCTGGTCATTGAAAAGATATTCAAAAGCTCGGTGTTCCCAACCATCCGTAAACCCATTGTCAAATCCATCATGAAGGTTCCCGGACTGGCTTCGGTGATACATAAGCAAATACGGAAAAAACTACTGCACGCGTTCGGAGGCAAGATCAGGAGCATCGTGATAGGTGGAGCTGCCATAAACCAGGAAGTGGAAGATCTCATGAAGATCATCAAATTACCATATACGGTAGGGTACGGAATGACCGAGTGCGCCCCGTTGCTGTCTTATGAGGACCCCCGGAAATTCGTGAAGGGATCCTGCGGGAAGCCCGTACACAGAATGTCTTTACGTGTTGATTCAGACGATCCTCACACCATAGTGGGAGAATTGCAGGCACGTGGAGACAACGTGATGATAGGGTATTACAAGAATCCCGAGGCCACGGCTGCCGCTTTTACCAAAGACGGCTGGCTTCGTACCGGGGATCTTGGACTGATTGACAAAGAAAACAACATTTTTATCAAAGGCCGCAGCAAAAACCTGATTGTCGGGGCAAACGGACAGAATATTTATCCCGAGGAGATCGAAGACAAACTGAACAACCAACCATACGTTGTAGAGTCCATTATCGTGGAACGGGACAAAAAACTGGTAGCCCTGGTATTTCCCGATTACGACCGGGTTTCCCAGGAATCCCTGGATTCCATGAACCTGGCACAGCTGATGGAAGAAAACCGAATGCGGTTGAATATGTTACTTCCTGTTTTCTGCAGGATCCACAAAATTGAACTGCAGTCCGAAGCGTTTGAAAAGACTCCAAAGAGAAGTATTAAACGTTTCCTTTATAAGTAGCAGACTGTTTCATAGAGAAAACGCATCCGCAATAATTCTGACGATACAGTTTGTGTTTTTTTGAAATTTCAACGGAACGGCCAAAACCGTTCCGTTTTTTAAAATCGGAAGGCAGGTAAGTCGGGCTTTCGTGTTTACGCGCCAGTTCTTCACCCAGACTGTTTATCAGCACTGTATTTTTTTTGTGAGGACTCAGGGTAAGGGAGGTGCAAAAATGGGAGAACCCGTTTTCGCTGGCGTAACGGGCTGTTTCTTCCAGTCTCAGACGAAAGCAGATCTCACACCGTCGTCCTCCTTCAGGTTCGTTCTCAAAACCTTTAACGGCTTCCAAAAAAACATCCGGGTGGAAGTCTCCTTCCTTAAAGGATACTTCATTTCCGAAGACTTCCCGGGTGTACCTTTTCGATTCATCTCTTCGCAGGATGTATTCACGTTGGGGAGCGATGTTGGGATTATAGAAAAAAACGGTTACATCGTATTCCGGGTACAAACGTTCCAGGGCCGTTGTGGAACAAGGTCCGCAACAGACATGCAGGAGTAATTTTTTACGGTCGTTATGCATAGATATATTGTACAAATATAAAGGTTTTCCATGAATTTCATTACTTTTGTATACCCTAAAAACCGTCTATGAAATCACAAATAAATAAAGGCATTTTGATCGTTTTGGCAGCGGCACTGGTGTTTACTTCCTGCCGGTCAAAGAACAGAAACTACCAATCTGTGGCAGGTGAAGTAAAAGTTGAGGTAATTACGCTAATAGAATCCATGACCTGCATCGAAAGGGAATACATCGGGGTGGTGGAAGAATCAAACAGCGTAAAGTTGAGTTTTCCCGCCCCCGGTAAGATCAAAAATGTCTACGTACGCGAGGGTCAGACCGTACGGGAAGGGCAACTTTTGGCTGAAACGGATCCCGCCACTCTGGAAAATATGTATGCCACAGCTGCTGCGACTTTACGACAGGCAGAGGATGCTTACCAAAGGATGCAGCAACTGTATGAATCTAACAGCCTCCCTGAAATACAATTCATTGAAATACAGACCAAACTGGAACAGGCGCGCGCTTCGGAAAGAATTGCCGCCCGGTCGCTTGCCGAGACAAAGCTTCATGCGCCCCAGCGCGGTGTTGTGGGGGAACGGATGATGGAGCCGGGCATGAACGTTTTGCCTGACCAGCCGGTGCTGACCCTGCTCAATACGCATAATCCGCTCATTAAGGTAGCCATTCCAGAAAATGAAATATTCGATACCCGCACCGGTCAGACGGCGCGGATCACCGTGGGAGCCCTTCGCAATGCGGAAGCAACCGGGAAGATTGTGGAAAAGGGAGTCAGTGCACATCCCCTGTCACACAGTTACAACGTGAAGATCGCTCCCGACGGGGATCTGGCCGGTCTGCTGCCAGGAATGGTGTGTAAAGTGTTTATCGGAAACCTTACGGGGGAAAACAGCCTGGTGCTGCCGGTAAACGCCGTGATGCCTTTGGAATTCGGAAAAGGTCATTTTGTATGGGTAGTTGATCAGGATAACACAGTGGACAGAAGAAGTGTTGAAGTGGGAGAGATCGTACCCGGGGGCGTGACCATCCTTAAAGGTGTTGTCCCAGGTGACCGTATTGTGATCTCCGGTTTTGACAGGATCAGTGATAACATTAATGTAATCGTGGTCAATGAGTAACAAAAGAAATGGTGTAGTCGAATGGACTATGCACAATCACAAGATCGTTCTTTTGCTGGTTGCTTTCCTGGTGGGACTGGGTATTTATGCCCTGCCCAACATGCCTAAAAAGGAATACCCGGACTTTACCATACGCAATGCCCTGGTCTTGGGGATCTACCCCGGAGCCTCTTCGGAACAGGTAGAGGAAGAGCTGACCGTTCCTCTTGAAAGGCACCTTTTGAATTATAAGGAAGTTGACAGGGAAAATACGTACTCACTGACCCGGGATGGTATGGTCTATTTTGTTATGGACCTGGTAGATACGGAGAAGAATCCCCGGGATTTCTATGCCAACCTGCGCCTGAACCTGGAAGACCTCAGGGTACAGCTTCCTCCCGGCGTGTTACCGCTAATAGTTATCAGCGAATTCGGAGAAACCTCGGCCATTCTGATCACCCTGGAAAGCGATTCCAAAACTTACACACAGCTGGGAAAGATCATGGACCGCCTTGAAGGCCGCTTACGCACATTGCCCATAGTGGCCAATCTGAAGCGATACGGTGAACAGGAGGAGCAGATAAGTATATACCTGAACAAGGAAAAACTGGCTGCCTATTCCCTGAATACGCAACAGATAATGATCCAGTTGTTTGCAGGAGGGCTGATCACTTCATCGGGCAATATTACATCCATGGGGGATGTGATCCCAATTCACCTGAACAATGCCTATACCAGTGAACAGGAAATCCTGGAGCAACCTATATATTTTGACGGATCAGGCAATGTACTCCGTGTAAAGGATATCGGAAAAATCATCCGGGAATACCCGGCCCCCGTCAGTTACATAACCAATAACGGCAAGAAGTGCCTCCTTTTGTCCATGGAAATGAGCAAAGGGTTTAATATGGTCGAATTGGGAAAACAGGTAGACCTTATACTGAAAGATTTTGAATCGGAACTCCCGCCGGATGTAAGTGTGTTCCGGATCGCCGATCAACCCAAAGTAGTCTCGGATTCGGTTTATTCGTTTCTCAAGGAAATGCTGATAGCCATATTGGCGGTTATTGCCGTGATGATCGTTATGTTGCCCCTCAGGGTGGCATCTGTTGCCGCAACAGCCATTCCCATAACCATTTTCATCTCCATCGGGATCATGTATGTCATAGGTTTTGAGATCAATACCGTGACTCTGGCTTCCCTTTTGGTCGTATTAGGTATGGTGGTTGATGACAGCATAGTGGTCATTGACAATTACATGACATTCCTGGATCATGGTATGAGTCGGTGGAAAGCTTCTATTAAAGCGGCCAGTTCCTATTTTCGTTCTGTCTTTTCGGCAACCCTGGCAATTAGCGTTACGTTTTTTCCCTTCTATTTCACTTTTCCAGAAAATTTCGTGGAATTCATTTTCATGGCACCGTGGGCAATATCCATTTCCCTGATGGTCTCTCTGGGTATCGCTATGTTATATATACCTTATTTCCAGTATTTCACAATACGGAAGGGGTTAAGACAAGTAGTTGAAAAGCAACGAAAGAAAAGCAAAAGAGGTATTTCCATACTTGAGTTGTTCGGGGTCTTCTACGAAAAAACCTTGCGTAAAGCTTTTGCACACCCCGTATGGGTCATAGTGATAATTGTCCTGTTCCTGGTTTTGCCGTATTTTGTATACACGCAATTGCCCAAACGCCTTATGCCGATGGCCGACAGGAACCAGTTTGTGGTTGAAATATACCTGCCTTTCGGATCTGCACTTGAAGACACGGAGAAGGTCTCGGATTCCCTACGTAATATGATCCAGAAAGATGAACGGGTCCTGGCCGTCACTTCTTTCATTGGGACCAGTGCGCCCAGGTTCCAGGCTTCATATACCCCTCAGATCCCTGGGTCGCACTTTGGACAGTTCATAGTCAACACCCCGTCTTCCAAGGTAACCGAAGAACTGGTAGCTGAATACCAAAAGAAATACATACACTATTTCCCGGGAACGTATGTTCGTGTAAAGCAATTGGATTACTCCATTCTTGCAGCCAACGAGGTAGAGGTGAGGTTAATAGGGGAAGACAAACAGGCAATTATGCACCTGGGTGATTCCCTTGCAGTTGAATTGAGGAAGATCCCGGATATTGCCAGTGTACGTTCCGACTATGGAGGAATGCAATACGGTGTTGACGTACAGGTAGATGCAACCAAAGCATCAAGGGTGGGAATTAATCCCGGTTACCTTTCACTAAACCTGGCTTCCAGGTATTCGGGTGTTCCTGTAACCTCTGTGCTGACTGACGGCAAAACAGTTCCGGTAGTTATCAGAATGCATGAAGAAGAAGGATCTCCGGATATTGCAAGTCTGGGTGATGAATACGTACAGGGGATGATCCCCGGAGTAAGCGTACCGCTCAGGCAGATCGCAAAGGTGGAACCCGAATGGAACATTTCACAAATAGTAAGAAGAAACGGGTTTCCTACTTTGACACTCATGATGGACCTGGATTACGGAAAAATATCGACCGATGTCTTTGATCAGGTGAAGGATGTTATGGACAACACAACCATGCCTGAAGGTATCCGTTTTCAGTATGGTGGAACCTACCATGCAGATAAGTCCATGATGCCGGATATCCTGCAGGGAGTTGCCATAGCTGTTTTTCTGATATTTTTGATCCTGTTGTTTCATTTCAAAAAAGTATCCCTGGCACTTCTGGTCATGGGATCCACTACATTAAGTATTTTAGGAGCCTTCGTCGGCACCTGGATCCTGGGCCTGCCCGTGAGCCTGACCACATTCCTGGGTCTGGTGACCCTGATAGGGCTGGTGGTCAGAAACGGGATCATTATGTTCGATTATGCCGAGTTGTTGCGATCCGAGGGATCTTCTGTCAAAGAAGCGGCGTTCAGGGCGGGATGCAGGCGAATACGTCCTATTTTCCAGACATCTTCGTCTACGGCCGTAGCAGTTATCCCCATGCTTGTAGTCAACGATTCCCTCTGGGCTCCCATGGCAGCTACCATATGTTTTGGGGTCATTACCTCCATGTTCTTTGTTTCAGTTTTCATGCCCGTAATTTACTGGCTGTTATACCGGAAACAGGATAAGGCCCGGTCCATTAGCGAACCTGAAAAACTGACGTTGTAATGAAGAAGATATTTTATTTGGTATTTGCTTTCGGGCTCCTGGCTCCCAAACCGCTTGCCTCACAACCTTATACATTGCAGGATTGCAGGCAGATGGCCCTGAAAAACAATGCACGGATACAAGATATGAAACTGGGGGAACAGATATCCGTCCAAATGAAAAAACAGGCACTAACCTATTTTTTCCCGAACATATCCGCATTCGGGATGGGATTTCAGGCAAGCAACCCCATGATATCCATTGATATGGGAATGCTGGGAAGCATGGAACTGCTCAAAGACGGTATCCTGGTAAGTGCCACGGCCATCCAACCGGTATTCATGGGCGGAAAGATCTTGTATTCCACAAAGCTTGCCAATCTTGGAATACAGTCCGGTGAACTTTTTACGCAAAGAACAGTAGACGAGGTCCTGGATAAAACCGAAGAATATTACTGGCTTCTCTATTCCTTATCAGAGAAACGGGAAACCGTATCTCTAATGAAAAACGTACTGGACTCAGTGGAAAAAGACGTGCAGCAGGCTTACAATGCGGGGATCCTGGGAAGAAATGAAGTGCTGAAAGTAAAATTGCAAAAGAACACCCTCACTTCCAAAAACGTGGAACTGGAAAACGGTATCTACATGGCAACCATGGCACTGGCACGTGAGATCGGATTATCCGTAGATTCCCTGGACAATTTTGAAATTGCCCCTCCGGGAGACCTTACTTTTGCCGATCCCATGGAATTTTATGTGGAACCGGTTTCGGTTGTTGATCAGAGGACAGAATACCGTTTGCTGGATATGGGTGTCCGTGCAGCCGCACTCCAAAAAAAGATAGAACGGGCTGGTTATCTGCCCAGGATAGGTGTGGGAGCGATGTATTATTATGAAAACCTTCTGGACAAGGACAATTGGAACGGAGCCATAATGGCTGCCGTTCAGGTTCCCATATCTGACTGGGCCAGGGGATCCTTTGCTATAAAGCAGAAGAAACTGGAAGAAGACAGGGCTCGTATTCAGAAAGAAGACGGACGCCAGCAATTGCTTATGCAGATCCGTCAGGCATGGGGCTCATTCGTTGAATCTTACCAGAAATTGCTGTTGGCAGAACTTACCGTGGAAGAATCGGAAGAAAACGCCAGGCTGAATGAAGATTATTTCAAAGCCGGGACGGTCAGTCTGACCGAATTACTGGCTGCCAGGGGTTTTCTCCAGGAGAGCTATGATAAGAAAACTGATGCCGTAAAAGATTACCAGATGGCAAAATGCCGGTACCTTCAGGTTACCGGACGCTGAAAGATCCCTTTTACCTGACTACAAAATCGGTGGATGCCGTGAAGGGATTCCCTTTGCGATCCATTCCCTCTATTACTACGCGGAACGTACCTGTGGTTTCGGAAGTGATGGCTTGCAGGGTAACAGACCGGTCTGCTTCCAATTCTACGATGGGATCCCAGTAAAGTGTGTGACGCAGGTCAGGCAGGCGGCTGTCTTCAGGGACCATACCTAACGAACGGGGATTCTGAACACCCCGGAATTCCTGTATACGCATGGATTCATCCAAGTCCAGCCCGGGGAAATCTCCCTTGAATGTCCGGAAGAAGATAATACCGTTGTAATAAATGGAGCCAAAGGCATATTTGTCTGTATAGATGATAATTTCTTTTACAAGATTCGGATCGTAGGCATAGATCTTTTGATGATCTTCAATGGGGATGCCGTCCAGAAGCACTAAAGGAGGTGTAGGATCCTGAAAATAATACGCTGTTCCTGTGGCATCCCTCATCCGTACCTGCAGGTTGTGAGCCCCGTTATCATTGCGAAAACGGGCTTCACGTATGAATTCTATCAGGACTTCACCCATAGTGGGGAAACGTGTGTATTCATCCAGTTTGTATACAATACCTGTATTTTCGAACAATAAATTGGCAGGTATCCGTTCTTCCACAGCCAGTGTATCCATACGGTAAGCCTGTGCAATCTGGATTTCCAGGCTGCGTTCCATCAACACCTCTTCCTGATTCCTGTCCAGGATCAATTGGGGGATGGTTTTTACAGGTGGGTTCATATATACGGAATCCAAAACCAGGTGGTACTTTTTATGATTGAAGGAAGGCACGTAACTTACCAACGTTCCGTCCCCGTAAAGATTTGATGTAAAGAACCTTACCTTGCCGCTATCTCTTATTTCGCCGGTACAATACTGAATATCCTTACCTGCTATGGAAATGTAGGAGCCAAAGCTTTCTACGTTTGTTACAGGCACATTGTTTTCGTCCACCACATGACCCCTGATAATTTCCCCGGCATAATCTACCTTGTCCAGTGAAAACGGTTTCCGGGGAATGCTCCGGATACTGTCCACAATTTCTTTGATGGACGGGTTGCTGTAATGGTTCAGATCATCCTGGCGGAAAACGGAGATACTTGCCGAAACCGTTTCTCGGAGCGGATTCCGGAACGTGATCTTTACATTTTCTTTTGTGTGGTAACTTTTCTTATCCGTGGTAAGCGTTAATGCCAATCCGGACGTGTTGTTCCGGGAAGCGGGACCCGGTGCCGGGGAATCGTCTTTTGTGAGGGAGCGAACATTGTCGGAACGCAGCGATGTCAGCGGATTGTAAATCGTAATAAACCGCGAACAAAAATTCTCTTCGCTTTCCGAATACATATAACGTGTGTACCCGGAAAGACGGTATATTCCTGTAGGCAAAGAAACGGGAAGCTGTAAATATCCGCTTCCCCTTCCATGGCTCAGGGCAATTTTGGACCGGACCGGAGAACCTGAAAGGTTTTGCAGTTCCAGGTATGCCACAGCACTGACAGGAGAGGGTATCCCCCGGGACGCATCATAACAGAATGCCGATATCCATATATCTTCTCCGGCAAGATAACACTCTTTATCGGTGCTCAGGTATAACCTTTCATGAAACATATCCTCCTGAGCATTAAGGTATATGGCAGGTAATAATATCAGTATGGCAATAAAGATCCGTTTCATAATCGTAATTTTCAGAACCAGGGCCATTCAACAGGCCAGAAAACGGGAACAACGGGAGTTCCACCTTTGCTCCTGCAATCGATACAACGTGTCAGATTCCAATGGCTGACACCCATCAGTGCATCTATCATATGAGGAGAATATCCCATGGAGTGAAGGTCTATCAGGCTGGATATATCGGCCTTCAGGGACATGAGCGTATCTTCCGGCATGGGTTCCCGAACGTAACCCGGCAGCCCCTTGCAGTCGATCAATAGTCGTTTTGTCACCGAATTGCATACGGAAACAAAGCCTATGGCCCGGGTGTCCGGATCGGTCACACAACGTATATTTCCGCTGATCTCATTAGGCTGGGGAGAAAAGAGTTCACCTATGTCGTTAGAGTTTTTACGCATATTTTCCAGGTAATTGTATGCATCGCTGTCCAGTACCGTTTGTGTAACTTCTATGATGTAATGTTGGGTTATGCGTATGTCCCGGAAGTTGATGGAATGGATCTCCAGGTTCCTGATCCTGTCTTCTGCCAGGGCTGAAGTTTCTTCCAGGAGAATTTCAAAAGACTGCTGGCTGTTCCAGCAACGGTGATTCCACGGTCTTTTGTTTTCTGTGCTCTTCACTTCAAATACGTCAAAAAAAGTATATGCCGCCAGCTGGGAAACATAATCCCAGGTTTCCGTGAACTTCCAGTTATAATGTTTGGACTGGTCCGTTACGTCATAAGAATTGACGTATATAGTCATTTTTTCTGCCAGGGTATCCACCACATAATGCAATTCCATATTGCTGCTGTGTCTGGCTTTCCTCATGTCTGATTCATAGGTGTTCCCGTCCAGTGATTCCACAACAAGCTGGTATTCCAGTTCCTGATCCGGCCCCTGAGCGGAAAAATCAAACAGGTATTCTCCTTCTGCAGTACGATTGTAAGGCTGGTATAGGTCACCGTGGCTGTCGCGTACGTAAACGCGTGCGTTTCTTTCGTACTTTACGGTCCTTTGACCGGATTGAAAGGTGGATATCGGGGCACTCCTGGATACGCGGATAGTAAAGGGACCGGTAAGGGATATGTTCCCTTCCACCACAATGATATCTTCCATGTTGACCAATTCTTCCGGTTCGTATGGAACAATACAGGAAACGGCTATTACAGCCGGAATGATCATGCCCATCAGTTTAACCAGGTATTTCATAAGGGTTATCATTAAAATCTGATGTTATAGGTGATGTAAGGGATGGGACATCCGAATATGGAAAGCATATACGAATTAATGGTATTGTTTTCCGTACGGAAGAATACAGAGTAGGGATTTTTTCTTCCGGTGAGGTTGTACACTCCAAATGTAAAGGAGCTGTGTGTCAGAAGAGTAAGCTTGTGTGAAGGTTCCACGTTGAAGGATATGTCCAGGCGGAAATAATCGGGGATACGATGACTGTTCCGGTCTCCGTACATAAGCCTCCAGCCTCCGGCATAGTGATACGTTCCTACGGGCATGGTTATGGGCCTTCCGGTACTGTAATCCAGGTTCAAGGACAGGCTGAAGCGGTGCGTAAATTTGAAATTCCCCACCAGTTTCAGATCATGCGGTTTGTCGTAGGGAGCCGGGTACCAGTTGCCGTTGTTTACGGGATCCGTAACACGTGGGTCGTTCTGGCACAACTCGGTACGTGAGTAAGTATAGGAGAGCCAGCCGTTTAAACGGCCCAGTGAACGTTTCAGCATTACTTCCACACCGTAAGCTCTTCCGCGGGTTTCTATCACGTCCGTCTCTATGTGATGGTTCATCAGCAACCGGGCCGAAGAAGCGTAATCCAGGTACCGGTCCATGTTTTTGTAATACCCTTCCACAGATAGCTCTAAGGTGTTGTTCATAAGATTTTTATACATACCCATAGCAGCCTGCCATCCTTTCTGGGGCCTTATGTTGGCATCGGAAAGTTTCCAGATATCTGTAGGAGAAATAACCGTTGTGTTGGAGAGCATATGAATGTTCTGGCGCATGCTGTTGAATCCCGCTTTTATGGAAAAATCGGAAGTAAACGCATAACGCATGGACAAGCGGAACTCTGGTCCGTGATAGGGGGCCACGGTTTTTCCACCGGCAACCGAGACACTGTCAATGACTGTTTCCGGGGCGCGGGGTACCGTGGGATCGTAGAGGTAATAATCTTTGGGTCCCAGGGCGGCATAATAATCGTAGCGAATCCCCATTTCCACCGAAAATTCTGGTGTAATATCCCATGAATCACTTAAATACAAGGCCGTTTCCACAGCCTGTTCCCGTTGCAGCCGGTCAGGTACGACTAGTGAATTGTCATTAAAAGGCAGGTAAGTCCCCGGATCCAGGAAATAATAAAAGGCATTGACCCCGTAGTTAAGCTTGTGTGAGTCGCCCAGACGTGTGGTAAAATCGGCTTTCAGACTGGTTTGTTGAAGGGAGAAAGCCATATCATAAGCCATAGCCTGGTTGGTTGTATCCTGTGTATGGTAACTGTATTTGTCGTATGCACCGGATAACACCATGTCTGTACGTTCTGTCAGTATGCTCCTGTAACGCGCCGAGGCATTGATATTCTGGTAACGGTAAGACACATCCCGGTTGAAAGAAAAACGGTCTCTTGAAAAATATCCGTTTACATACAGGTGATTGTTCTGGTTAAACCGGTGCGAAATACCGGCATTCAGGTCGTAAAAATTGGCGGTTCCATCGTTATACCCGCTGTTTTCGGGAATAATCCCCATCAACCAGTCCGAGTAAGTGGTCCGTCCGGCGACCAAAACCGAAGTCCTGTCTTTGACAATGGGACCTTCCAGGGTGAGCTTTGTAGTCAGCAGACCGATCCCGGCGGATCCGGTAAAGCGGTTCTTGTTGCCTTCCCGGGAATTCACTTCCAGAACCGAGGATATTCTGCCTCCGTAACGTGCAGGAACGGAACTTTTATATAGTTCCAGGTTGCTTATTACATCGTTGTTAAAAAGCGAGAAAAGCCCGAAAAGATGGGAAGAATTGTATATCGTCCCCTGGTTGAAAAGGATCAGGTTCTGGTCCGTGGCTCCTCCGCGTACGTTAAAGCCACCGGAGGCTTCGCCTACGGATTTCACGCCCGGCAAAGTTAAAACAGCCTTTATCACATCGGCTTCCCCGAAAACCGTTGGAATATGGCGTATTCTGTCAGCCCTTACACGTTCCAGTCCCAGTTTGACATTCCGTACGTTTTCCATTTTATCGGCAGAGATCACGATCCCCTGCAAGGAGAATACCTCCTCAGCAATGTTCAGATCCAGTGAACTGTCAGAAAAGATACGAAGGTAACGTCTTGAATCCTCATACCCGAAACCCTGTATCATTATGGTATTGTACCCGCGTGGAAGCGTGAGGGAATAGAAACCGTATGTATCCGACATGGCATAGTGCTGCTTGTCTTCGGAAAGTATGGTTATGCCTGCCACAGGTTCGCCGGTGATATGATCCCTCACATAGCCTGTCAGCAATACGTTCCCGCCCTGATCAGACTGCAACGGATCACCCAGGGTGTACAGCCGGTTTTCCGAATCGGCCGTCTGAGCCTGTACGGTTTCCATCTGAGCCAGTTCTTTTTCATTGTGAAGGCCGTTTTCCATTGAATCGGCAAAAAATGCATCGGGGATCTGAGTGGTCAGGGAGCCTTTGATAACGGCCCACTTGTTTTTGCCAATATAATTCAGGGAAAAATCATTTTTCTTCAATTCCCGGTTCAGTGTTTCCAGTACCTTATCCTGGGTTGCTTCCAGGCTCAGTAGCAATGTGTCGGTTTGTGACGGTGCGTAATAAAACCTGTTTGGGGTAAGTTTTTCCAGTGTATTCACAATAGAATCCAATGTAACATAACGAAATTTGTAAGCGTCTTGTGACCAAACTGTTACCCAGCACGTTATGAACAATAAAAAGACAATGATCGTTTTGCCTGTGTGCCGTAGCCGTTTCATAATGCTTCCTGTTCGTAGCGGACAGCGCAGGAGGCCAGGGAAGCATCCCTTTCTTCTTTACTGAATCCCAGTTTCTGATCTCTTATATGACGGCTCAGTTCTTTGCGTTTGTCACGCAAAACCCTCAAAACCGAAGCTTTTCTGTTAACAGGATAAAACTTACCATCCCGGACAATATAATACGAAGTACTTTCATTAAAGACATGTGTCACCGTCATATCGGTATCCGGAGTGGCACTGTTCATCAATTTCTTTGTCTTTTTCAGGACAGTGATCTTTTCTCCTGAAAACAACACCCGGTAATATCCCGTTGCCGGTGCCTGGGGCCATTTGTCCCTGAGTATATGTCTGAATGCCATACTGTCCAGGGTAAATGATTCCACATTAGCTTTTAGCAAAATGGTGTTGGAATTGTATTGCGGTATCTTTATATACAATTCATCCAGGTGAGCGTTCAGATTCAATTGAATATCAACGTAGCGTTTGCCGTTATATACTACTGTACCGGTAAAATAATCTTCTGATTGCAGAAAATAAGTGCCGTCGTGAATCATTCTGTATTCGGGCGGGATCTTGCCGTTGTACAAAGGCGAAAATACGCCACTCTCTTCCTGGTAATATCTGATGACAGGAATAGGGTCCTGTGCAGGAAGATAATTTTTGAAAACAGGGAGTACAGAGAGACAAAGAAAAAATAGAGCGGAACAGGTTCGGGTCATTGTTGTTTTTAGTTACAGTCGGCAAAAATAGTCAAAAAGATTGTACCTTTGTTAGCTAAACCAAAAAACAAACCCTTTTTTTCATGAAACGTATAGATTGCTTTATTCCTGCGGCAGATCAGGACCAGGTAGCTGCAACGCTGGCACACCTTAAACCTTTAAGCATTATCAACCGGATCTACTTACTCAGTACGGATCCCGGGGTGGATCTATCCCAAACCGGACTTGAAGTGATACCCGTTGACAACCTTGCTTCTTCCTCTACCGTCGCAAAGATAGCAGAAAGGTCTTCTGCCGGTTATACGCTAATATATACAAAATATACCTCCCTGGAACCCGGTTATTTTGCCCTTGAACGTATGGTGCGTGTTGGGGACGACACTCAGGCCGGGATGCTGTACGCAGATCATTATCAGATAATTAACGGGCAACGTAGGAAAATGCCCCTGATCGAGTGCCAGGAAGGGGCTTTACGAGATGATTTTAATTTTGGGTCGGTGCTGCTATACAACACTGCTCTTCTGAAAAAAGCCGTAACACAGACAAGCATCATTTATCCTTATGCCGGTTTATACAATTTGCGCCTGACGGTCAGCAGAATGGCCTCCCTGGTGCATATAAATAATGAAGTATTGTACACAGAAATTGAAACGGATACGCGTAAATCGGGCGAAAAGCTGTTCGATTACGTGGATCCCAAAAACAGGGATGTCCAGATAGATATGGAAAAAGCCTGTACAGAACACCTGAAAGCCGTAGGAGCGTATTTGCCTCCCGTATTTACCTCGGTGGATCTTAACAGGGAAGCCTTTGAATACGAGGCCACGGTTATGATACCGGTATTCAACCGGGAACGTACCATAGAAGATGCCGTCAGATCAGCACTCTCCCAGGAACCCGGTTTCAATTTCAATGTCATAGCAGTCAATCACCACAGTACGGATAATACCCTTAACATTCTGAAAATGTTTGAAAACGATCCCCGCCTTATAGTTATTACCCCGGAACGTAAAGATCTGTTCGTGGGTGGGTTGTGGAACACGGCGCTGCATCATCCTAAATGCGGGAAATTCCTGGTACAGCTGGACAGTGACGATGTCTATTCGGGTCCGGATTCTCTGGAAAAGATCGTGAAGGCTTTTTACGAGCAACAATGCGGGATGATCATAGGAACCTACCGGATGACTGATTTTCAGATGAACACACTGCCACCAGGGATCATAGACCACCGGGAATGGACTCCAGAAAACGGCAGAAACAATGCCCTTAGGATAAACGGGCTGGGTGCCCCCAGGGCTTTCTTTACACCTATACTGCGGGAGATACTGCTGCCCAACACCAATTACGGGGAAGATTACGGCCTGGGACTGAATTTCTCAAGGAAATACCAGATAGGCCGTATCTACGATGTTGTCTACAATTGCCGCCGTTGGGAAGGAAATTCCGATGCAGCCCTGGAACCGGAAAAAGTGAACGCAAACAACCTTTACAAAGACAGGCTAAGGACATGGGAATTACAGGCCAGAAAACAATTGAAGTAGGGATCCTGAAAGCTCCCGCCGTTTCTTTTACGTTAGGCGGAGATTTCGGCGACTTTTCAGGATACTACACTGCATATGCGGAAAACGGCAAGATCCGTTTCCAGGACAAAACCGGAGACAGATTTGTTTTCCGGCCCAATGATCCACAATCTTCTTTTGTCCTGAAAGATGTGGTCATTGGGATAGAATTCCATTGGGAACGTAAGGAAGACCAGCGTTTTAAGGGATCACTCGTGCTGATGCCGGAAGAAGGCATGGTACGTGCCGTCAACGTGCTTCCCGTGGAAGATTACCTGATCAGTGTCATAGCCTCGGAAATGAGTGCCACCAGTTCCCCGGAATACCTGAAAGCACATGCCGTAATATCCCGCAGCTGGCTGCTTTCCCAGATAGAAAAAAGAAGGGGCATTGAGGAGCAAAAGCAAGAATACAGGAGTGAGATCAGAACGAATACCGAATGGATCAAATGGTGGGACCGTGAAGACCACATCCTGTTTGACGTTTGTGCCGATGACCATTGCCAGCGTTACCAGGGCATTACCAGACCGTCGCAATCCATTGACAACGTTACCGGAGCCGTTATGGAAACCGCCGGAGAAGTACTGACATACGGTGGCAGTATTTGCGATGCACGTTTTTCAAAGTGCTGCGGAGGGTTTATGGAAAAGTTCTCGACTTCCTGGGAACCTGAAGACCCTCCTTATTTACAAGGAAAATACGACGGAGAATCATTTCCTCCGGAAGTTCCTTTTCCCGATCTTTCCGATCCCGTTCAGGCCGAGATATGGATCCGCAGTCAGCCTCCCGCTTTTTGCAATACCGATGATCAGGAAATTCTTTCCCAGGTGCTGAATTCCTACGACAGGGAAACCACAGGATTTTACCGGTGGGAGGTGACATATACTGCGGAAGAACTTACCGCCCTCATCAAAAGACGTATTGGCGTTGATTTTGGACAGATAGAGGAACTTATTCCGGTGGAAAGAGGCACCTCGGGGAGGATATCCCGTCTGAAGATCGTAGGAACAAAAAAAACACTGATCATCGGGAAAGATTTATTAATCAGGAAGGCCCTTTCCGAATCCCACCTGTATTCCTCGGCTTTCATTCCCGTTAAACGTGAAGACACGTTTATCCTTTACGGAGCCGGCTGGGGCCACGGTGTAGGTCTTTGCCAGATAGGAGGAGCCGTTATGGCTGCTAAAGGATATGCCTACAAGGATATATTGCAACATTATTACCCGGATTCCCGGATTGAAAAAATTTATTGATGAACGTACCTTCCCCCGTTAAAAAAAGAAACGCCTGGTCGTGGATCCCCACATTGTATTTTGCCCAGGGCCTGCCTTATGTGGCTGTAATGACCATTGCCGTGATCATGTACAAGCGGCTGGGACTTTCTAATACAGATATAGCTCTGTATACCAGTTGGTTATATTTGCCCTGGGTGATCAAGCCCCTTTGGAGCCCGTTTGTAGACCTGATCAAAACTAAAAGGATGTGGGTTGTTCTCATGCAAAGTTTCATAGCTGTAGGTTTTGCGGGAGTGGCTTTCTTCATACCTGCAACATTCTACGTACAGGCCACACTGGCTTTTTTCTGGCTCATGGCCTTCAGTTCCGCAACCCACGACATAGCTGCCGACGGATTTTATATGCTGGCTTTATCGCAGGGAGAGCAATCTTTCTTTGTAGGCATCAGGAATACTTTCTACCGTTTTGCCACCATCTTCGGACAGGGGATCCTGGTCATGTTTGCAGGATTGATGGAAGAGGGCAAAATATTCCCCTCTGTTGCCGGGAACATTCCTCTGGCCTGGAGTTTGTCTTTCTACCTGTTGGCCGCTTTGTTCCTGATCCTGACCCTGTACCATAAATTTGTCCTTCCCCGGCCCGTGAGCGATGTTTCCCGCGAGAATATCACACCGGTGGGACTTTTAAAGGACTTTTTCATGACTTTCGGGTCCTTTTTCAGGAAGAAAGACCTGGGACTGGTATTCTTTTTCATCCTGACTTACCGGCTGGGAGAATCCCAATTGGTAAAGATCGCTTCTCCGTTCTTGCTGGACACTCCCCAGGCAGGGGGCCTGGAACTGCAAACGGCAACAGTCGGTATGGTCTATGGCACCATAGGTATAATTGCCTTGCTGTTGGGCGGAATTATTGGAGGGATTGCTGTCTCACGCGGTGGTCTGAAAAAATGGATCCTTCCCATGGCACTGGCCATCAACCTGCCGGATCTGCTATACGTATTTATGGCCTCTACTATGCCGCAGAACGTGTGGGTGGTGATCGTTTCGGTGGCTTTTGAACAACTCGGTTACGGGTTCGGTTTTACCGCCTATATGCTTTACCTGATCTATGTGGCCAACGGGGAACACAAAACATCGCATTACGCCATCGGGACCGGATTTATGGCACTGGGCATGATGTTGCCCGGGATGGTGGCCGGAGCCATACAGGAGGCTCTGGGTTACGAAAAATTCTTCTGGTTGGTCTGCCTGTGTACGTTGCCCGGGATATTTGCCTCCATTCTGGTGAGCAGGAAACTGCCCGCCGATTACGGAAAGAAATAACTAATCCTACAGATATGAAAAAATTACTTCAGTGTTCATTGGCAATTATGCTGATGCTGCTTTCTGTTTCCTGCCGCTCTGGAGAAACGGAATTCAAAACAGGTATAGAAGTACTTAAAGAATCGAATTTTGCCTGCCTGCAGGGGAAACGGGTAGGGCTTATTACAAATCCCACCGGTGTGGATCATTCACTCAGATCCACCATAGATATTTTGCATGAGGCCCCGGGTGTTAACCTGGTGGCACTTTACGGTCCCGAACACGGGGTGCGCGGAGACGTTCACGCGGGGGATCACATTGAGACGCAGAATGACCCGGTAACCGGGATTCCCGTTTTTTCCCTGTACGGGAACACCCGTAAACCAACCCCGGAGATGTTACGGAACATTGATGTTTTGGTTTACGATATCCAGGATATCGGGTCCCGTTCCTTCACCTATATTTCCACTATGGGACTGGCCATGGAAGCCTGTGCGGAAGCCGGTATTGAATTTGTGGTACTGGACAGGCCCAATCCCATTAGCGGACTGAAAGTGGAAGGCTGCTACGTAGAGGATGGGTGTTTCACGTTCGTAAGCCAGTACAGGATCCCTTACGTATACGGCCTGACCTGCGGGGAACTTGCCCTGTTGCTCAACGGGGAACGGATGCTGGGATCAGGCGCCCGTCCCGGGGAAAGCGCACAATGCAAACTTCATGTAGTTCACATGGAAGGATGGACCAGGGATATGTTTTATGATCAGACCGGGATGCAATGGATCGCGTCTTCTCCGCACATTCCCCAGGCCATAACCTCTTTCTTTTACCCGTTAAGCGGTATAGCGGGAGACCTTAATGCTGTTTCCATAGGAGTGGGTTATACGCTTCCTTTCCAGTTGTTTGCCCCGGTAGAAGGCACCATCAACCCGGAAGAATTTGCCCGGGCCATGAATGATTTGGACCTGCCCGGTCTGCATTTCAGACCCATTTATTTCCGGCCGTTCTACAGCCGGGGACAGGGAACCACACTGACGGGTGTCCAGGTGCACATTACCGATCCTGCCGTCGCACCCCTGACCGATGTGAATTTTTACGTCATCCAGGAAATGCACAAACTGGACCCGGGAATTGAATTCAACCTGGACCGGATCACCAAAGTCTGCGGCAGTCCTTTTATAACGTCTAAGTTTTCAGAACGTTACATGTTTGAAGACATCCGCGATTACTGGTACAAGGATGTGGAAGCATTCCGCCACCTGTCTGCCCGGTACTACCTGTATTGATAAACCTGTGTATGAAAAGGTCCCTGTACTTTTTGCTCTTTTTTTTTCTGGTATTTTCCTGCGAAAAAAAAACAGATCCTCCCGGTCCGGAACCTGGAGATGAAGAAGTCTTTGTCCCGGCCGAACGTATTGAAGGCCGCGTTGCCTTGTCTTACGTAACCTATTACAGCAGCGGGATCCCCGATCCGTCGCTTTTGACTCACATTTGTTATGCATTTGCCGAGTTGTACGTGGTCAACGGGCAATACCGTGCTTTTCGCCTGCAGGGGGAAGAATCCTGGTTTGCAGATATAGCGGCCCTGAAAAGAACGTATCCCGGCCTGAAGGTCCTGATCTCTTTCACTCACACCGTCTCCAACAAGGATAACGTGCAGGGAGGCGGTTTTTCCGCCATGAGCAGCACAGAAGAAAGCAGAAAGGCATTTGCGCAGGATTGTCTGGAGTTTCTGCAGAAGTGGGGAATCGACGGCGTGGACATCGGCTGGGAATTCCCCGGCATCTCCTGGAGCGGACACGCCTGCGACCCCCTGGCCGACACACAAAACCACGTGCTTTTGATGCGGCAGCTGCGCGAAACACTCGGCAAGGATTACCTGATCACCTTTCCGGGTTACGTGATGGATGTGAAACACAAAAACGGGGAAAGCCGGTACATAGATCTGCGCGCCGTTGAACCGTACGTGGATTTTGTGAACGTAATGACGTACGATATGGATGCGGCGCCGCACCACCACTCGGCCCTGAATGATCCGCGCGCCTACTGGGATTGCACACGTACGCTGAATGCCTATAAGGCTGCCGGTTTTCCGGTCTCAAAAATGGTTCTTGGAATCCCTTTTTACGGCCGGATATCCTTTTCTTCAAGCCCCTCGGCCCTGACATACCGCCAGATAAATAACCTGGATCCGTCTCTGTACAATAAAGACAACTGGGACCCGACGGCTTCCGTTCCATACGTGACAAGGATCAGTAACGGGGCATTTTATTGCGGGTATGACAACGCGGCAAGCATTGCCGTCAAGGGATCCTGGTTGCTGTCACAGGGCATGAAAGGGATGATGTGCTGGATGTACCACGGCGACGATGCCGGCGGTTCGCTCCGGAAGGCCATGTGGAATGCCGTCATGCAGCCTGCCTCATAGAGGTGTTGTCAAACTTTTTCCGTAATTTTGTCTTATGAAACAACTTGAATCTCTGTTTAAAACCTATACTGGTTTTGCTGCCAGGTCCGTAACCGAATTGCCTTCATCGGGCAGCAACCGGCGTTATTTCAGAATGGAAGGGGGAAAGAGGACCCTTATTGGCACTATAGGGACGTGTAAGGAAGAAAACAAGGCCTTCATAGCCATAGCGGAGCATTTTTACCAACAGGGACTGCCCGTTCCCCGTGTCTATTGTCACAGCCGCGATTATTCCTGTTACCTGCAACAGGACCTGGGAGACGTAACCCTGTACAATTCCGTGGAAAACGGAAGGGAAGGCGGGAATTACAATGCCCGTGAAAAGGAGTTGTTGTTCAAAGTCATTGAAGCTTTGCCATCATTGCAGTTCAGGGGAGCAGAGGGGTTGGACTTCGGGGTTTGTTACCCGCAACCCGAATTTGATGAACGGATGATCTCCTTTGATCTTAATTATTTCAAATACTGCTTTTTAAAAGCCACAGGCCTTGAATTCAGTGAAGTGAGACTGGAAGATGATTTCAGGGAAATGTCCCGGGTATTGTTACGCAATCCTTCCGAGACATTTTTATACCGGGATTTCCAGGCAAGGAATGTGATGTTGGTAGAAGGTGCTCCATATTTTATTGATTTTCAAGGAGGAAGAAAAGGTCCGATCTATTACGACGTGGCTTCTTTTATCTGGCAGGCCAAGGCCAATTATTCGGAAGAACTGAAAGAAGCTATGGTCAACAGGTACCTGCAGGCTCTCAGGCAGTATTTCCCGGTAGACGAAAAGTATTTCAACAAACAATTGCGTCATTTTGTGCTTTTCAGAACCCTGCAGGTTTTGGGCGCCTACGGGTTCCGGGGCTATTTTGAGAAAAAACCCCATTTTCTGCAGAGCGTACCTTATGCCATTGATAACCTGCGGAAATTGTTGAAAGAACCTTTTACCGAGTATCCTTATCTCTCGGCCCTGCTGGAAGAGTTGACACAAATGCGTCAATATTCGGAAATGGATGTGGAACGTAAGCTCCAGGTTACCGTATGCAGTTTTGCCTACAAAAAGGGTATTCCCAACGATAAGAGCGGTAACGGCGGCGGGTACGTATTTGACTGCCGCGGATTGGAAAACCCGGGAAAATTTGAGCATTACCGCCATTTTACAGGTGAAGATCCACAGGTGATCCGTTTTATGGAAGAAGACGGAGGGGTGCAGGGATTTCTGGATCATGCCTATTCCCTTATGGATACCCATGTTCAGCGATACATTGAAAGAAAATTCACTCATCTGATGTGCTGCTTTGGATGTACCGGGGGGCAGCACCGTTCCGTTTACTGTGCCCGTCATATGGCCGAATACCTGGCCAAGAAGTATGACGTTATGGTACGACTGTACCACCGTGAGTTGGAATTAGAAACAGATCTTTAAAAATACGGCTTATGCAGGCCATGATCCTTGCTGCGGGTCTGGGTACCCGTTTGCAGCCCATAACAAATACCATACCTAAAGCCCTTGTGCCCCTGCCGACCGAAGGGGGCGGTAAAAAACCCATTCTTGAGATCCAGCTGGAAAAAATGAGGCAATACGGCTTTTCAAGGGTCGTGGTTAATGTACATCATTTTGCCGGGCAGGTAAAAGCGTTTATTAGCGATTACCTGGAAAGCAACGACTTTCCCCTGCGCATCTGCATTTCCGATGAAAGTGACCGTTTACTGGATACCGGCGGGGCTATCCGTAAAGCGCGGTCTTTATTCAATCCCGGTGAGCCTGTGTTGATACACAATGTGGATATATTATCCGATCTGGATCTAGCCTGTTTTTTCAGAAAGCATGATCCTGATCTACACCTGGCTACTTTACCGGTGAGCGTAAGGGATACTTCCCGGCAATTACTCTTTGACCGGCAGTGGGACCTGGCGGGGTGGATCAACCGGGCTGACGGCCGTACAAAATGGGTTGAAGGCCATTCTTCTGCAGAAGATCATAATGAGAGGGCTTTTACCGGCATTCATATGGTTTCTCCACGTATCCTCCAATTGATGGATCAGTGGCCTGATGTTTTTTCCGTGATAGATCTCTATTTATGGGCTGCCTCTAAAGGGGTGGTTCGCGGAGTTGACATTCCGGGATTGCGGATCAGAGATATTGGGAAACCCGAATCTTTGCGAAATACAGTTTTATGAAATACAACTTTGACACAATTATTGACAGATCGGGAACCGATGCGGTTAAGCTGGGAAAACTGAAAGCACTTTTTGGCAGGGAAGATCTCATTCCGTTGTGGGTAGCCGATATGGATTTTGAAACACCGGATTTTATTCGTAAAGCACTGGAGAACAGACTAAAACATCCTATTTACGGGTATACTGTGCCTCCAGCTGACTTTTGGCGATCCATAACAGACTGGCTCAAATACCTTCATGGATGGGACGTAGAGAGGGAATGGCTTACGTTTATTCCGGGTATTGTCAAGGGAATAGGCCTGGCTATGCATCATTTTACGGGAAAAGGAGATTCTGTCATCATTCAACCTCCCGTTTATCACCCGTTCCGGATGGTTACCGAACGGAATGGCAGGGTCGTGGTGAATAATCAGCTGTATTGGGACGGAACACGTTACAATATGGATTTCGATCAATTGGAAGACATCCTGAAACGAAGGAGATGTCCCATGTTGGTTTTATCCAATCCGCATAATCCCGGTGGCACTGTTTGGGACAGGGAAACTTTAACAACACTGGCCGGGTTGTGCTATAAATACCATGTTACCGTTATATCGGATGAGATCCATGCAGACATGGCGCTATTCGGGAACAAACATATTCCTTTCACTAGCGTATCCCAGGAAGCTGAACAGGTAGGTATCGTATACAACGCACCCTCAAAGACGTTTAATATGGCCGGACTTGTAAGCTCTTATGCCGTCATTCCCAATTCACAACTGCGTAAAGGGTTTTACGATTTTTTGCACGCCAATGAACTGAACGAAGCCCCTTTTGTTGCCACCGTGGCCACTCAGGCTGCTTATACAGAGGGATATCAATGGAGGGAACAGATGCTGGAGTATGTAGAAAACAATATCAATTATGTCATTGGTGAAATTCCCCGCCTGATACCAGGTATAAAAGCATCCGCACCACAGGCTTCATTCCTGGTGTGGCTCGACTGCAGGGCGTTGAATGATGTCGGGATCCGCGATATTCCGGGATTTTTTACCAATGCCGGGTTGGCTCTTAACAACGGTGCCATGTTTGGTCCGGGAGGTGAAGGATTCATGAGACTGAACGTAGCTTGTCCGCGGTCCGTTCTGGAGAAGGCTGTGGATCAATTGTACAGTCACTACAGACGTGTTACTTCCTGACCATTTTATCCAGGTTGATCTTTTCCCATAATCTTTCCGGGATCATTTTCCAGACAAAAATCAATATTCGGTAACGCCAGTCAATGACCATGTGCCTTTTGCCTTTGAGCAGACCCCGGACGATCTTTTCTGCAACATAAGGTACTTCCATGCACATGGGATACTTATGGTGTAAAAAATCCGTTTTTACAAATCCGGGCCGGATGTCTGTTATGCGAATATTGTATTTATGGTTTTCTGATAATTGTGCCAATGCAGTAAGGTATGTCATCTGAAAACGTTTGGAAGAGGAGTAGGCGGCATTTATACCCATTCCTCTTGTCCCTGCGACAGAACTTATTGCGGCGATGTGCCCGTGTTTCTGATCCCTGAAATAAAGAAATGCAAAATTGATGAGCCGGACAAATCCCGTTATGTTTGTTGTCACAGTAATCATTTGCTGTTCCGGGTCCAGGTCTGGATTGATCATTCCGTATCCGGAACTGTGAAGGTAAAGGTCCATGCCTCCTGTTTTGGAGATCAATGATGCCAGGCGATCAGGGGCATCTTCCCGGGTTACATCCAGCACTTCGTATTCAAATGACTTGGGATCAGACTCTTGCATTTGTCTCAGAAGTGCTTCACGTCTGCCGGCTATTCCTACTTTCCAGCCTTTGGCTGCCAGCATCCTTGCCACCTCTTTTCCTATACCGGATGTTGCTCCGATTATGATAGCACGTTTCATATACGAATTATTGTGTTTTCTTTTTCTTTCTTAACAACCCGTAGCCTATTCGCTTGTTGTTGCGTCTTTCCCTGATCTCTTCCAGTGTTTGCAAGTCTCCCCTTACAGGCATGCCGTTATTGGATGCATTGGATAGAAACTTCCATGCATACTCAGAGGCTATGACGGCATCTTCTACTTTTGGCAATGCAGGATCCGGTTTTCCGGACAGAACCGATTGTGCAAACTTGTGGCACAAAATGTCCAGATTCTTATCTCCGAAAGGTTTTTTAATTATCCGGGTCCGGGTGATCCCGTGCAATTCCACGGTAGCCGTAACAAAATCATGATTCATGCGTGCAATTCCCTTTGTCCCAACTAGATCCACATATCCGTTGTGAGTCAGGTCCTTGGCCAGTTGTCCGTACACATGACCCTGGGTCACATCAAAAACTATCCCGTTTTCAAAAGTACCGTGAGCCTGGAGCCACCATGGTTCCGGGTAGTTCCACATACGGATGGCCTGCGCATCCCAGGTTTTAAATTCACTTTGGGCATACCAGCGGGTAATGTCTACGTAATGCATGCCGCAATCATGAAAAAGCGGTCCTTCAGCCCAGTGTCCTTCACCGGGAGCCAGGCCGGGCGTCATATGACATACCCTTACTATGGCCAGGTCACCTATCTCGCCGGTAGCTATGAAATCCTTAATGGTCTTATGATACCATGCCATACGCAAAGGCAGGTTTACTGTGATCATGATCCTGGAATCCCGGAGTTGTTCCAGGACGGCTTTTTCTTCTTCAATACTTGATCCCAGAGGTTTTTCGGTGATCACATGCTTTGACTGTTCCACCGCCTTAAAAATATGATCTTTCCGTGAGTCGGCCAGCGTGGCCAGTACAACCACTTCTATATCAGGATCTTCAAAAACCAGGTTTTCGTCAGAAGTCAGTACAGTTCCGGCAGGCGCCAGATTCCCGGCTATGGCCAGGGCTTCGGGATCGGTATCGCATATAGCGGCAATTTCCCATTGATGGCTTTTCAACATCTGAGTCAGGTACATTTCTCCCATACGGCCAAAGCCAATGATACCTGCTTTAATTCTGCGGTGTGAGGGCATAAGTAACGGATCGGTTCAACAAAGCAACAAAGGTATGAGTCTTTTTAAATTCAGACAAGACATTTTTTAGCAGATCCTTGTCATAAACATAAGCATCGTCCATATTCCGTGCCAGAAGATGGTTTCTAAGGCGGAAAAGGTCTTCGTTCTGAGAATCCGCGGAGTAACCACGGGGAACCCTTTTCAGGGCTTCGTCGTAATCAATGATCCATCCTTCCGCTCTACGAACGGATCCCAGGTAAGGTTGGGCGTCAAAGAGGATGTCGTCCCGCACGCTTTTTAATACATCAGGTGAGGGATGCCACAGGCCGGCGGCCATGAAATGATTTGATGATGTGTTTTTGGGTTGCGGTTCAAGGTGAAAATAATACCCTGCATAACCGGATTTTTTCCCTCCCGGACAAATATATGCTCCCATATGGGTTTTATAAGGGGTTTTATCCGGGGAAAACCTAAGGTCCCTGTATATCCTGTACGTACAGTCCCTGACGGTCAGCTTAACAATATCTTTGTCAAAGTAGGCAATTCCTGCTATCAATTTGTCCGTGAATAAGGTAAAATGCTCTAACGCTTTTATATATTGATCTTTATGGGAGTCAAACCATTCCTTGTTATTGTTCATGCTAAGCTCCACAAGAAAATCAATCACACATTTCATGTTTTTTTGTATTTTTAACAAATATAAAGATTTGAATCATGAAAAGGCGATTCTTTTTGGTTTTGTTTTTCTTCTTTTTGTATCCGGCATTATCCCCGGCCCGGGGTACCCGGATGTCAGACAGTCTGACATCACTTCAGAAGGATTCACTTACCTTTGTTGAAGCACAATGGGAAAAAAAGCTCATGCATTTTGGCGGCATTATTCTAACGCAGTGTGCCTTTACAGACTGTTCCCTGTTTAACTCCAATCAGTATGTGTCCGTATTAACTGTCAAAAATGCTTTTCGTTTTGATATTGTAGCAGATACAACACTGGTGCTGACCAAAGATTTTGTTGAATACGCAGATGCCCTGGCCGGGATCAAAGGATCCTTTTTTGCCTGGGATGCGCCGTGGAACTCTGTTAATTACTTGCGCATAAATGGTACGGAATTAGCTCCCAACCGGCTGAATGAAAAAGGTTTGCGTTCTTATCATCAATCAGGCTGTTTGTCTGTTTCGGAAAAAGGCAGACTATCGGTTTACAAAGTCCCCGATTCTGTAGTGAAGAATATTGTTAAAAGTGTAGGGTAAATAAAACGTGTCACGCGTGGTCTCATGATCCGGATTTTATTTTGTTTTTTAGCGGATTCGCATAAATATGCCTGAGCATATCGGTCATGGAGGCAAGTACATCCTCATTATCGTGAGGGAGCAGTAATTCACGCTGTGCAAGGAGCTTCTGGTCTTCTATGGTATAATATTCCTGAAACTTCTTGTGACCTGTGATCAGATCGTATGCTGCATAATTAATGCCGTAAAGTTTATACCCGTCGTATATGCGTTGGTCTATCAGGGCGGCAACCTTTTTTAAAAATTCGGAACGGGAAAAAAGAGCATAAGGGGCCAGGTCTTTTTCCGTAATAGGAGGACAAAAGGTTATGTGGACCCTGCCTTTGTATTGTGTAATACCGGTAACGATGCTTACCAGGTCTTCTCCCGGGTTTTTAGAAAAAGTGCCTTCTGTTTTTTTTCTCCATGTTTCTTTGACTTTCAGTATATCGCACGGTTCGATCTCGTAGGATATGGCAACCGGTATAATGTTCATGAAAGACAGGGATTGTATGATATCTTTTCCGCCGCTAAGGGCTAGCATTTTAAGAAGGCCTGGATCAGTAATATCATTTCCGTCCTTACTTCTTCCGTCGTGCTGTGCTATCCATAAAGATATGCCCCGCGAGATACGATCTCTCATGTAATCAGACAAATGCTCTGAATTTTTAACCAATTGTCGCATATTGTCCGATTTCCGGAAAACTTTGTACATTTTGTTTGATTTTCCCAGGTCCAGCAAGAGCGGATATTCCATAAGGTTACTTCCAAATGAGATCTCAGCCGGAGTAATATTATTTTCATAAATGATAAGCTGCTGCAGGGAGGCATCCAGTACAATATCCCTGTGGTTGGATATATAAACCGCTCCTTTGTCCGGATCTTTCTCGGGATTTCCATGATATGTGAGTCCGTTGGTAGTCTTATCAATGACACTCTTGAACACAGGATACATCACCCGTTTCTGTAACTCACCGTTGGTTTTGACAGAACGCAACATATGGCGGAATTCTTCCGCGGGACGGTCAGGAAACAACCAGACACTTGCCTGATCCAATAGGGGGTTGGCCGCCAGACGCTCCATTGCCTGTGGTATCTCGGAGTCATTATAAGGTCTTAAATCTTCAAATTGTTTATCCCGGGTTGTTTTCACGTTGATCCATTAGTTTTACTGCTTTACGCATCTTTTCGTTGTACACTTTCGCTTTTAGCTCAGGATCGGGTACAATTTCCACTTCCGGTGCAACGCGAACTTTGGCTCTGAATTTATCCTTGACGCCCTTGCAGATATCTTCCGGAATTTCCGGATGACCCTCTTTGAGCGAGATCTTCACATGTACATCATCAGTTCCCAGAGCGTTGCTGCGCAAGATCACCTGGTAGCAGCTAATATATGGAATATCTTCCAATACATCAAAAAGGGAAGAGGGATATAAGGTAGTTCCTTTGAATTTGATCATCTGTTTTTTTCGTCCCAGTAACGGACTTATCCGCATTGTTTTCCGCCCGCACTCACAGGGTTCGTAGTGAAAGTGTGCCAGGTCTCCTGTACGGAAACGCAGCAGGGGCATGCCTTCCAGCTTCAGGTTGGTGATCACCAGCTCTCCAGGTTCCCCCATGGACACCACACGGTCGTTATCATCTACCAATTCACAAACAACCAGCTCGGGAAGGTGGTGTCCTCCTTTACCGTAGGGACATTCGCAGAATGTGGCTCCCAATTCGGTGGAAGCATAAGTGGAGATCAGTTGAATATCCCATTTTTCACGAATGTGTTTTCCCAGGATATTCAGCGAGAAATCCTGATTTCGCAGGTTTTCGCCTATGCAGACGGCTTTCTTTATGCTGGAATTGCGGTAGTCTATCCCGTGTTCTTCCGCATATTCAATAAGTCTCAAAATAAACGAAGGAACACAGATAATGGTATTTGGTTTCATCCTCAGGATGGTATCCCATTGCAATTCCGGAATGCCGTTGCCAACCCGGATGATCCCGGCGCCAAGGCTCCTGATTCCTAAGAAGTAAGCCAGTCCTGCCACAAAACGTTTGTCCATGGTAGTCATCAGCTGGACAATATCTCCCGGTTTTATACCGGCACATTCAAAAGAAACTTTTTCGTTGTAAGCCAGCCTGTCCAGGTCCCGGTCGGTTAAGGCGTAAGTTGCCGGATCGCTCAGTGTCCCGGATGTGGTAACGTAATCTATCAATTGATCTTTGGGGACACACAGGAAATTTTCGTTGTATTGCTGAAGATCGCTTTTATAAGTAAACGGAATGTATTGAAGATCTTCCAGTGTCCTGATCTTTCTGATGTCAATTCCTTCACGTTGAAACATATTCTTGTAAAAAGGAGATCTTTCGCTGAAATAGGACAATTCCCGACGAAGCAAATTCTCCTGGAACAGTTTGATCTCTTGGGTAGAAGTATATTTGATGTCCATGTTTTTGGTGTTTATTGGTTCATTTCATCTTCAAGCCACAGCAGGAATTCCTGCATCCACAACCGGGCCGTTTCATTGTTTCCATTTTCATCGTATCCGAACCCGTGACCTCCTTCCTGATAGATCAACAAACGATGGTTAATCTTCCTGTTTTCAAGAATAGCACTATAACGGAGGGTATTTTCAGGATTTACCACGGGATCATCCATACAGGTCATCAGGAACAGCGGGGGCATATCATCTCTCACGTTTTCCTCCAGGGACATTGTTTTTCTAAGGCTAACCGGATGATTGGCCGCTAGCAGATTCCTGCGTGATCTGATATGAGTGATCCCGTCTGCCATGGAAACTACGGGATAAATCATGGCAACGAATGCCGGTCGTAAAGAAACGGCAGGATGAAGTCCGTAGCGTGCCAGAAAGTTGGTATCGTAATACGTCCCCATCCATCCGGCCAGGTGTCCTCCTGCCGAGAAACCTAACAGTCCCACCTTGTCCGGGTTTATCCCGTACTCCGGGGCTTTTTCCTTAACCAGCATAACGGCCCTCTGGATATCTTCCATCATGGTGGGGTAGCTGTACCCGTACATGCTTGTGCTGTAACGTAATACAAATGCCGAGTATCCTTCCCGGGCCAATGCTTTTGCTACCCGGTGTCCTTCGTTTTGAATGCCCAAGTGGTGGTAACTTCCTCCGGGGAGAATGATAACACCCGTTTTCAGGGAATGATCTGCCTGCGGAGAGTAGTACCACATCCGGACACGGCTTTTTTCCCTTATCCCTTCCCAGGGACGGAGTACTTCCTGAGCCTGTATTGTAACACATAAGGTCAGGAAAAATAATAAGATAAAAGAACGCCTAGACTTCATTAAAAATGAGCTCTTTTATTTCTTCATCTGTTAATTGTTTATACGTCGGGTTAATGAACTTCCCGTTTTCCAGGGAAAAATCCACCCGGTAATACTCTTCCGCATAGAAGGAAAGGCGTGATCTGGTGTCCGGATTGCATTCAATATATATCACATTTTCCGGGTCCAGTCCCTTGGCGCTGCAAATTTGTTCAAACAACAATCCTCCAGCATAAGTGACGGAAGATCCGGGGTTATGCTGGTAGATCTCAGTTGCAATGACAACGGATCTTCCGTTACGGTCCAGGATCTTCAGCCCACATTTTGAAGGAACATCCCATTTCCCTTTAAAATCAAAAATCTCATCAAAATGTTTACTCTGAACTTCCATGATCTTAATTGTTTCCTATTGTACGTTTGACTTCTTTCCCGAAAGATCTGTTCATCAGCCTTCTGTCACGGGGTTTCCACGTGCCGTCTTCCATTTCACGTTTCATGACACGGGTAAAGAGTTTGGTCATTTTCAATTCCTGGGATTCTTCCTTGTAGAAAGAACTCCAGGCATAGTCGTACAATTCCTGTAATTTTTCCGGAGTCACCTGGGCAGGCTCGTAGACCACCTGGCCGGCATTGTAATGATCCCAGTTGTAATCGGTGATCCTTCCCCGGCGCATCATATCGTCAAAGGCTTTGGTATGCGGGAAGGGGGTGAGGATGGTAAACTCTGCAAGGTCCAGATCGATCTCAAGAAGGAAATCTATCAGGCGACGCATGTCGTCCTCGGATTGGTTGTCAAGGCCTAAAAGTATGGTTCCTTCCACGTCTATCCCGTAATCGTGATACCGTTTGATCCTCTCCTTGATGTAATTGGAAGTGTCAAAAACAGCCTGGTAGACGTACCATGCACCGGCTTGTGCTGCCAGGTCCAGTATTTTGGGATCGTCTTCAATGGTATGGCTGACCCATTTCTTTTTCATAGGGATCATTTCCTTGAAAAGCTGCATTTCCCATTCTTTGTTCTGAGCCAGTGAGTTGTCCACTACAAACAAACGGTTGTTCTCTATGGTGGCCAATTCTTCCACCACTTTGTCAAACGGACGGGCCCTGAAATGACGGCCTCCTAAATAGGATACGGCGCAGGGATAACAATTGAAACGGCATCCGCGCGAGGCGTGGAACAGGTCCACCATCTGCACACCTTTGTGGTTGTACAGTTCCCTTTTGTAAAGATCACGTCTTGCGGGACCGACTAATTCAATAGGAGGCAATTGCGCCATGTAATTGTATACTTTTTTCAACTGTCCTTTTTCCCAATCCCTTATGAGCTCTTCCATACGGCCTTCAGCTTCTCCCAGGAACACCGCATCTGCGTGTTCAATGGTTTCTTCTGCGTGGAGCATGGTGGATATCCCACCGAAGATCACTTTTTTACCTCTTTTTCTGAATTCGGCGGCAATGGTCCATCCGCGTCTTACCTGGGTGGATAACATCATGGAGATAGCCACCAGGTCACATGATTCTTCAAAATCTATCGTTTCAACGTTTTCATCGGTAAACGATACTTCTACGTGTGGGGGCAGGGCGGCTGCAAATACTACGGGGCCGTGAGGCGGCAGGTTGAAAGTGGTTTGACCTTTGAGCTTCTCCCAACGGGGGTATATGAGTTTCAGTTTAATCGTTGTTGACATATTAAAGGATTAGTGGTTATACGTTTTTTATTTGTTTTATCAGATTATCAATTCCGGTAATGGCTCCGCATGTAAGAACGGAACCTATTATAACACCCATGATACCGTGGGCATTGATGTTCTGTCCGGCCAGGAATAGGTTGGGAACTTTGGTCAAATGAGATATAAAGGATTCGGTGGGAGCATTTTTATCGCGGAGTATACCGTACATAGAGCCCTCCAGCGTTCCTGTATAATCCCTGTAAGTCAAGGGAGTGGAAGTCCAGAAATCTTCTATGTGACTGATGGTTCCCGGGAATTGTTTTTCCAGGTTTAAAAGCATTTGCTGTGCCTTGCGTGCCTTGAAGTCTTCGTATTCAGCGCCTCTTTCTCCCGGGGGAAGGTTTTTCCACGGAGCCACCTCTTCCCATCCCATACTTTCAAACAGAACGGCACTTTTGACGAATTTCTGGTTCTGCCTGTCACACATGTGCATGTAAAAGAAATGTCCGTCCCATACCGATTTCCCGGGGTAATGGTAATAATTGTAATTCAGGTAGGGAACTTTGTCTTCCCGGAATTTGATGTAGACGGTGAAATTGGAAAGTGTCTGTTTAATACTGCGTATCCTTTTTTTGTATGCTTTACGTATCATCGGGGTGTCCACCATGTCCATCAGCAGGGCGGGATGAATATCCGAGATCACATGGGAGGCTTCTATGATTTCATTGTTAAGCAAAGTAACCCCTGTAGCCCCGTTATGGTCAAAGTTCACTTTATTTACAGGCATCCCGGTAATGATCTCACCACCCATCTCACGTATGGAATCGCAAAGCAAGTGGACAATTATATCGCTTCCCCCGACAAAACGGAAGGCACTTTTATTGTAAAAATCGGTTATAAGCGCGTGATAGTACAAAGGCGTCTTATCTGCCACACCGCCGTAAAGGGGCATAATTCCGGCTAGTACGTTCTGTAATTTCACGTCATCGGTCAGCGAACGAATGTACTCGGCTACGCCGATCTGCATATTGGAACTGTCCATCCAGTATGGATTCTCCATATTCTTGAAGGAATAGAGGGGAGAACGTTCGGCAATGGCTTCCATACGTCGCATATACAAACCGATGGAATTCCTTTCCTTAGGGAAATGACGTGAAAGAATATCCGTAAAAGCTTCATGCCCGTTGGCATAAGCATAACGGTCCCCCAGGTAGGAGACTACATCGTATCCCGCTTCATCAAGCCGGCTGAGTTCGATCTTATCTGTGAGGGACAGGTATTTGAAAAAACGTTGGAGCGACTGCCCTTCGTCCATACTGCCTATATAATGCATTCCGGTCTCAAATTTGACGCCTTTACGCAGGAACGTCTGCAAGCATCCGCCCGGTATGTCATGTTTTTCAACGATGGCAACTTTCAGGCCGTTTTTCGCCAGTATGTATCCGCACACCAGGCCACCCAACCCGCTTCCAATAATTACTACGTCGTATTTGCTACTCATCCCTTTGCGGTTTTTCGGTATAAGTCAGGTTTTCCGGAACGCCTGTGCAATGGGCAGCCAGGGCTCTTTTTTCCGGGTCTGCAATATACGCTTTTATCTTCAATTTTTTGCGAACAAGTGATGCTGTCAGGGCAAATTCTCCCTGTCCGGTATCTTCAAGGTAATACTCGCCGCTTTCAGGCAGGGCTTCTATGCGTTCGCTGAAATTGCCGTTCATGCGCATGATCCGACGAGCCGTCGCCCTGATCTCTTTTCCCTTGTACAGGTAATTTTTCAGCACTTTGTCCGCAAAGTAATGCGCGTTTTCTATCCGGGCCGAGAGGGAGCTATACTCCCTTATAAAGAGCTTGCGAACGGATTTGCTCCGCTCCCGGTACGTCTCACCGAACGAAAGGTCGTCATGGCGTATCGTGGGCAGAATTTTTATGGTCATCCGTCCCTTTCGCAGCAAAAGATCTTCTTTGGGCAGCACGAATCCGAACCCGTGCAGCAGTATTGGTGTGATGTCCAGTCCCAGTGTCTCGGCAAGGTGAAAGGCTCCTTTGTGAAAACGGAGAATGGAACAATCCGCGGAACGCGTTCCTTCCGGGAAGATCATTACGGAATATCCGTTGGCTACACGGTCCCTGATATGATCCACATGGGTATGCATGCATTCTATGGGAAGGAAATCAGCAAAACGCAGGATCCCCTTGTAAAAAGGGGAATTCCACTCCCGGTTGTTTGTCATTATGATGATCTTTGGGTGGAGCATGATCACGGCCATCAGGTCCAGGTGACTCTGGTGGTTGGCCACAATAACCGAAGGACGCGAAAAATCCGCATTTTCCCGGCCCAGGAGCTCTGTTTGGACACCGGGCACCCGGAAGACAACAAAACGGCAAATACGCTGCAGGATCTTATGAAAACGCAGTTTATTCCGTTCGCTCCTACCTCCGAATACCAACAGGAACCTGCCTGCCAGGCTCAGGTATACAACGCCCAAAAGGAAAAACGTGAAGGATACGGCCGAATAGAAAAAATTCTTTAAGGTAAGCGGTTCGTCCCGGTATTTTCCCCGTTTTGTCACAAGCAGCCGGTACAGGAACGGAGGTATCACATATGCCATTAAAACAACGGAGATCATTCCAATTATTGTTACCTGAGCCAAAGAGCGCATGGCCGGATGTTTGGCCAGTATGAGCGATCCAATGCCTGCCAGCATTATCAGGGCAGATAAAGCCACCGTATTTTTATATGTGCCCAGCATTTTTTTCCGGTAAGTATATTCGTAGATCATTCCTTCGGTAATGAAAATGGTATAATCATCACCCAGACCGAATATGAAAGTGGCCAGTATGATATTAACTATGTTAAACTGGATATTGAAAAGGCTCATTATTCCCAGGATCCAGATCCAGCTGACGGCAAGAGGGACAAATGCTATCAGGCTCAGCTCAAGACGCCCGAATGACAATGTCAGGAAAAGGAAGACGATGAATCCGCATATAAAGAGCACAAAATCAAAATCGGAAGAAAGCGATGCGATCATCATCCGGGTAACGGAACCGACGTCAAAAGCAAACGTGCCGCTTCCGGATTCATTCAGTTCCTGTTCCGTTTTGGATGCATTTTCAGGATCAATGTGCAGCATGGTATAGACCATGCTTCTTTCCGGTCTTTCTACAATATAATTCCCTGCCAAATGGGTTACCACGGGTCCGAAATCGTCCTTTTCCAAAGGAAAGTAAGTACGATCTAAAAGCGTTTCAAGTCCCTCAAAAGAACCTTCACGGAACCCGTTCTCCCGGGCAATGGTATTAAAATTATCCAGGAAAGGCCCCTTTCTTGTGCTCCAGAAATCGTTCCACCTGTTGATTCTTTCTTCCTGTTTTGCACGGGAAGGAAGAAAATTGCCTATCCCTGAATGACGGTAAGTCTCTATCCGGGGCTGTACGGCTTCATAATTTTCCAGTGCCTGGTCCAGTGTTGTCCCTTCGGCTACAAAATACATCACATGCTGCGATCCCTGTGTCTGATCCAGCATTTTATTCATACTGCTGCGCTGCTCAGGCGTCATGTAATTGATGGACTGCATATCGGCATTGAAAACCGCTCCTTTATTCATAACCAGGAAAAAGACAGTCACCAGCAACAGACTGAGCATGATCCACCGGTTCTTTTCCGGTGAAGAATAAGCCAGTTTACCGAAATGAAAATTTACGGGTGCCGGTTTTCGGGATGGGATCATGTGCGGAAGGAATACCAGGACAAACAATATGGTTCCCAAAAGCAACAGGGTGGCAAACAATCCGAAACTGCGCATGGCCGGGGAACTTATAAAGAGCAGGCTCAGAAACGCTCCCATGGTAGTAATGTTTCCCGTGGTAAGGGGAGAAACAATATCTGATAAAGTACGGCGGGGAGTGTAACCTTCCCGTATGTGTGAAAGAAAATGCAACGGATAATTCACCGCGATCCCCACGATAACGGAACCGGCGCCTATGGCGATCAGGGACAGGGAAGAGGTCAATACTCCTGCCATGGCAAAAGCAAAGAGCGATCCTGCCAGAACGGAAACACCAATAAGCAGGATGTGCCTGTAATTTCTGAAATAAAAGGCCAGTAGTATGGCAATAACCACCAGGGCAACGGCTACGGATATCCATGTGTCCTGCCTTATCCGGTTTGCATTGGTCAGGGCTATGTAAGCTGCACCAAACGGTTGGGCCTGTATGGTATGCCGGAATGCATCTTCGGTTTCCTCAATAGCCCTGTCAATGGCTGCTATCAGTTTCTTATTGTTACCTGTATCGGCAGTGGGATAACGGGAATCTATGGTTATAACGCTTTCTGTACCGTCACGGGTAAAAATATAATCCGAATGGATCTCAAACCGGTCTCCCATCCGGAATCCTTCCAGCTTTTCAAGAAGAGGTCCTGAAAACAGCATGGGGTCTTTGAGCAGGGTTTGTTTCAATACCATGCCGGCAGGGGAGAGTAATGTCTCCTTGACCTGTTCCAGGCGTTCCCGGATGACTTCCGGCCGTACGAGTGAATCCATGGCCTTATAATCTTCCTTTTCCAGAAAATAAGGCATGTTGTATATTACAAAGTTGCTGATCTCCAGCATTGTGGAGGGATCGATGCGCCAGGTTAGCCCGGAAATGTGTTCCCGGGCCGGTCCCTGTTCCAGCAATCCTCCCAGGTGGTCGGCAGCAGCCATTAACAGATCCTTATCCGGTATCGCTTCCGGTTCAGCCATAGCGATGTTTATAATGATCTTGCTTGCTCCTCCTATGTTCCGGTAAGCATAGTCAATGCGTTCATGTTCCTTGTCCGAGGTCAGAAAACCCGATATATCCTCATCAAAATCAAGCAGTAAAAGACCCCCGGCGCCAAGTGCTATGCAGCAGGCAAGTAAAATATACAGTTGCCGGGTGTGCTGGCGGAAATGATCGAATATTTTCAGGAACGTTTGAACCATGATCTGAAAAGCATTGAAGGATAACCGTATAATAATGCGGAAATTGTCAGGATCGTGTTGAGTAAACTAATTCGAAGGAAATCCCTTCCTTTACGAAAATGTGTGACCCTCTCACCGGCAGGTGCATAAACAACCTTTATGGGCAGGGGTACTATCGGGACCCGTTTCCATGCCAGTCTCACCAGGATCTCCAGCTCTGTTTCGTAACGGGTCGTGTACAAGCGCATTTTATTCATCCGGTACAGGGGATACAGTCTGAATCCTGTCTGGGTATCGGGCAACCTTCTGAAAGTCTGCAATGTAAACCAAAAATTGGAAAAACGGTTGGCAAACGTATTTTTACCGGGCATGTTTTCCTGTTTTAAAAGACGGCTTCCAAGGATCACGGCTCCCGGATGCTTTTTCAGGGCTTCCAAAAAGCGGGGTATTTCTGAAGGATAATGCTGCCCGTCGGCGTCCAGGGTTATGGCATAATGATACCCCCTTGCCATTATAAAAGAAAAGGCCCGTTTCAGGGCATATCCTTTTCCCTTGTTTTCACTGTATGATATGATCTCCGTTTTATAGGACATGCTTCTGAGCAATTCCACGGTGTTGTCTGTAGAGCCGTCGTTAACCACTAACAAGTGGTTGCAATACCCCAGGGTTTCATCAATAATTCGGGGTAATGTGGACGCATTGTTGTACGTTGGAATAATTACGCAGATATCGTCTCTTTCAGGCATAAATTCATTCGGGTCATTATTGTTTCCCCTTCCATGATCTCAGTCCTTACTTTCCAGTTCTGGTTGTCAAGTTCCGTTATATTCAACCTGAAAACTATAAGGGGATTCTTTCCGGGGTGTATGCCTTTCAGGAACTTCACATTATCAGCCTTTTCCAGGAGGAGCTTCTTCTCCAGAACAACTGAGGCCAGTTCCCGGGCCATTTCAAGTAGACAGGCACCCGGAGTGATGGGATTCCCGGGGAAATGTGCACCGTATATCCTGTGTTCAGGATTCAGACGTACAGTGATAAGACATACTTCTTCCCGGGTTTCCGTTGAGATTATGTGGTACAGATCATTTAGAAACATATGAACGAAACATTTTTTCTTCTATGGGAATATTTACACGTATATTACCCATCCGGACTGTGGTTTTATCTCCCGATACTTCATGAATGACCACTGTCTGGATCATGTAATCTTCCTTACGGAAATAGAGTTCGAGCTCTGAAAAAAGACGTTTTAGCCCTTGTTTTACGGGCTCCAGTTTTACATGCAGATAATCACCCCCGTTCACAATTTGAGGCTTGAAATCTTCATTTTCTTCCAGTATCTCTCCGTTCAGACCCATTAATACTATATTTCCAATTTGCCTGAATAATCCGCCTGCCCCGTTATCGTTTACCGGTTTTCCATCCCTGCCCAGTAATACCAATTCATTATTTCTGATCAGGAATCCGGAACGATCCGGCATGTTGTATTGCCACAAGAGGGCAACGTCTTTCTTGTAAACCAGACTGCCCCGGGAAATGCCCTTATCTGTCAAAACAGAGACTTCACGTTCCTGTTGAAAATCACACGTCAGCGTATTGACCTCCTTTAAAGCGCTACGCATATCCGGTGGAAAATCCTGTGTTCCGGGAAAGAATGCCGGTAGGCATAAAAGCAAGGAAATTAGTACGTTGAGCATAATTTATTGTTTTAATAGGAAAAATACTCCTGCAACAATCAAAGCTACTCCGATCCAGCGTGTAGGTGGTATCGCTTCCTTAAAAATAAAAAAGGCCGCCAACATGCCGAATACATAGGCAAAACTGGTAATGGGGTATGCAATGGAGAAAGGATAATGCTTTAAAATATACATCCACAAAATAGTGGCAGATGCAAAAAAAAGTCCAGTAAGGGCAAAATACCAGTTTGTAAACAGATGTTTAAAATAGGTCCGGGTAAAACTGAATTTTTCCATATGCTGCATGGAAATCTTCAGGCATACTTGTCCGGATGCCAGCAATATGGTTTGTGTAAGTGACAAAAGTATGAATTTCAGCATTTTGTCATAAATATCAATGAGGTTTCGGAATCCATGTAATTATTTACCAGCAATACATTGTCAGGTAACAGACTATGTTGCATTTTAACGGCGGCTGCGTATACATCGTAAGCATGGTTACTGAAGGATTCCCCGAATATTGGCTTCACGGATGGGGGCGTGCTCCAGTCTTCCCGTGATATGCCCAGCCGGTTGGTTGTTTCGTTTATGGCCTTTTCAATACGTTCTTTGGTTGGATCGTGCAGCAGTATGACTTCATTGATACAAGCCATGGGGTTTTTTCCCGGGGTATCCGCCAGCATAAAACTGACTGCGGTTTCCCCGGCCATTTTCCCTTTCCAGAATCCCACTTTGTCAAGCACGTGAAAATAATTGGGGATCATCTCGTCAAAACCTCCCACCAATGCACTTTTGATCCTGCCCAGCTGAAATTGCATAAAAGCATCCAGTAAAGCACTTTCAAAAGAAACGCCCAAATGTACATAGGTACTGTTGTATCCGGTACATTTCAGATGAACTGCTATGTGCGAACTGATGGTGTTGTGAGTGGAATTGATAAAATTGGTGGGTTGTAGGAATTCTTCCCCTTCCTCCAGCATGGCCATTAGAAATTTTTCCGTGGTTTCCAGGCACCCCAGGCCCGTACCTACAATAATGGCATCCGGCTCCCTGATCCCAGTGGCTTCCACAACAGTCATGGAAGTGGTTATGGCCCTTTTCAGGATCTTTCCCATTCTCCTGGAGGTTACCGGATCCAGGAAACGTTTGTAATCGGCTTCAATGGAACGATGGAAAGGAACATCGTAGGAAATCGGGTTTTCCAGCCAGTCGTCACAGAGCGGATTTTGTACTGATATTTGTGCTGCTGCCTGTATGTATACGGCCATAATGGTTAGAATTTAGAAAAAATGCATGTGGTGTCGTTCCCTCCGAACCCGAATGAATTGGTCATTACATGGCGAATGGGACGGGGAGGTTTTTCATCGGTAACCGGGCGGAAGGATAGCATTTCCATGGGATTCCTGTAATTCAGGTTAACCGGCAGAAAGTCGTTCAGCATGGCCAGTATGGAGATCACCGATTCCACACTTCCGGCCGCACTGGTGGTATGTCCTGTATACGATTTGGTAGAAGATACAGGAGGAACGCTGTTGGCCCCAAAGACACGCATCAGGGCTTTGCCCTCACTTTCATCGTTGTTGGGAGTTCCTGTTCCGTGTGCGTTTACATAGTCAATATCTCCCGGCTTCAGTCCTGCTTCTTTCAGTGCTTTGGTCATGGAAAGTACGGCCCCGTCACCCTCAGGAGAGGATGCTGTCTGGTGGTATGCGTCACAGGCATTCCCGTATCCCGCTACCAGGCACAGGGGTTTAACACCCCGGGCTTTTACCGATGCTTCCGATTCCAGTACCAGGTATGCGGCTCCTTCTCCCAGGTTAAGGCCGGCGCGTGTATCGTCAAAAGGCCTGCAGGGATCCTTATCAAGGATCTTGAGCGTATTGAATCCGTTCAGGTGGAATTTTGAGAGGCATTCACTACCACCAACAACCGCTATGGATGTTCTTTCGGTACGGATCATGTCGGCACCCATGATCAATGCATTGGCTGCCGAAGAACAGGCCGTTGAAAGGGTGGAGAGCATATCAAAACCGCCGTAATGATCTGCGATCATTTGCGTACAGACCCCGCAATCGTGTGAGAGGATGTAATCGTCGTAGGTTTTGTCGGGGGTCAGCATCTTCAGAAAATACTTCTCGGTATTTTCCATACCTCCCACGGTAGTTCCGGATATCAGCACCGGTTTCAGGGAATTCCGTGTCCTGATCCCTGCCATTTCCAGGGCTTCTCCCAGGGCAATTATTCCCATCAGGGAGGTCCGTGTGGTCATTTGTTCCTTGGGTACCCCTGCCATACGACGCAATTCATCCGTATTGAAAGGTATCTCGGCACAGGGAAGGTGCGAATGCATGGATTCCAGCCAACGCAATTGCCCTATGCCGCTTTTACGACGATGCAGGGATTCCAGGGTATCAGCCGTGCCGTTACCCAGGGAAGTTATAATCCCGAACCCCGTAACATATATTTTTTCCATCCGGAAAATTATTTTGTGCGGTGTTTCTGAATGTATTCGGCCATAGTAGCAACGGATTTAAATATCTCCTTGCTTTTTCCGGGATCTTCAAGTTTTATCCCGTAATTCTTTTCCATCAATACGATCAGTTCCAGTGCATCAATAGAATCAAGGCCCAGTCCTTCAACAAACAAAGGGGTATTCGTATCTATGTCATCGGGAGTAATGTCTTCCAGGTTCAACGCTTCGATGATCTGTTTTTTTAGTTCCAAAATCAACTCTTCCATGTAAATTTTAATAAAGTTGGTTAATATTTAATATGTTATAATCCATTCCATTGGAGCTTTCTTTTTCCATCATCATAACCAACACGTCACAATGACCGTCCAGGTATTCCGTCCATCCGCACAAAACACGGCTGATACCGGGAGATGAAAAAGCCCATTCAATAAATATATGCATTTTTTCCGCATCAAAATCCTCCAGGATAAAAAAAGATGTCTCTCCCAGGATCTTGTTCCGGATGGCGACTTCGCCCGTTACTATATTGGGAAGTGTGTATACGAAAACAGCAGGGCTGGGATAATAATTGTCCGGTTTAATGGTCTCCTGGAAACGTTTGTCGTCGTCCAGTGAGGCACTTTTATTGGCAAATACCACGGAGGTAGATCCGTCAGGGGTTTCTCTGTCGTAATTCAGGGACCCCAACACCATTTCTGAGGCCAGGAAACCGGCTTTGGACAGGTTGTCCATCTTGTGGAACTTGGGGTATCCCACATCCAGGTACCGGTATATTTCCGTCAGACGGGAAGATCCCGGATCTCCGGAAAAAGCGATCTCGAGCTTCTTACCGTTCAGGATGACCTGATGGTCTGTAATGCGGCAATATGAGGTTATTTTCTTCATAAGGCATTCTCGAATAACAGGACGGCATTACAGCCGCCGAATCCCGACAAGGTTTTCAAACAGAATCTTTTATCTGTTTTTGAAAGGGTAGTGGAGACGTTAATTGCTCCCTCGATCCCGGGTTCCTCATAGCCTGCAGAAGGCAAAACCAATCCCTGTTCCAGGGCCTTAGTAGCAATAACCGATTCCAGTATTCCCGCTGCTCCCAGTGTATGTCCAAACTGTGCCTTCAGGCTGAAAACAGGAGTGGATCCCAGTCCTGCCCGGGAAAAGGCAACGGCTTCCATCTGGTCGTTATAAGGCGTTGCTGTACCGTGTGCACTTATAAAACCAATATCACTGGCAGGCACGTTTCCCAAAGTTGTTTGCAGAGCCCTGTAAAGCCCTTCACCGGTCCGCGAAGGTCCGGAAATATGGTTTGCATCGTTGCGGATGCTTCCACTGATCAGCGAGATGCCCTTTCTCTTTTCTTTTCCGTAAACGATCGTGGCAGCCGCCTCGCCAAGATTCAGTCCTTTTCTGCGGGCATCAAAGGGGCGGCAACGTTCCTCGTCAAGGGATTTAAAAGATTGAAAGCCCGAGACAATAAAGTCTGGGGCCAGATCCATCCCCGTCACTACTACGTGATCGTATGTGTCCTGCTCCAGTAAATGGATGGCTGCGATCTGTGCACATGCCCCCGATATGCAGGCATTGGAAACGGTTACGGGTATGTTTGGATTCCCGAAAAAACCTGCCAGTAATCCGGCCGTATGCCACAGATGGATCCTGTTCTCCCCAAAATCATGTGAGGAAAGTCCCAGTAAATGGATATTTCCTTTTGTAGAAGAAAGTACAAAGCATGTACGCTCCGATGAAGCCTTGATCCCTGCCTCTTTCATGGCAATATGTGCCGAGAGCAGCATGGCCTGTTCCGGAAGTGTATAAATCTTCTTAGTTTTGAAAGTATTCCGGAAATTTTCCTCCATTTTATCCGGATCTATGCGGGAAACCGCTATTGCATTCCCGGTTGCATCTTTCCCGGGGGCTATGCCGCTTTTTCCCTCAAGAACCGCATTGTAATTGGCGTTAGTGGTAAAACCCAGGGAAGATATTATGTTATCTGAAAGTTTAAAGATCATATAACGTTGTGTCTCTTTTTCCACTCGGTATAGAAATCGGGACTGTACAATACCAGTTTGTAATCGCTGTCAAGAAATACCTGTGTAGTACTTCCGGTGGCAGCCAGTGCGTTGTCTTTTTCCCTGAATATTCTGTATTTGAAAACCACTTTGGCGGCTTCTACCGGTACGTATTCAATTTCTATGCGGGCCGTATCCCCGTATTGCAACGGATTTTTGAACTCAAGCTGCATATCTACCAGCGGCGCATAAAACCCGTTGTCAAAATAGTTCTGGTAGGTCAGTCCGTATTTTCTGCCGAAAGCTTCACGTGCGTCTTCAAAGTAAAGAACGTAGGACCCGTGCCATACAATGTTCATGGAATCCACCTCGCTGAAGCGTATCAGGATCTGTTTTGTTTCCTTAAGTAAATCAAGCTTCTTCATAGGGCTGACTTTCTGTGTCGGTCAAAAAGAGTTTCATGTGGGCAGTTGCAGCGGTTCTGCCGTTGCAACGGATCTCGGCTTTCAGCAAGATCGCATTGAATACCTCATGCTCTATAAGTATGCTGGTTTTAAGGCGATCTCCCGGCAAGGGCCTGAAAAACACATTGAAATCCTTAACTGCACCAATAATACCCAGTTTAACGGAAAGATCGTTGTCAAGGCTTTTATATCCCAGCCTTGCCGCACAGGTCTGGGCCATGTTTTCCATCATTCCGGCTTCTGAAAAGTACCCGTTCAAACAAAAAATGTTGTCTTCCGTAATGGTCATTTCCGTAGCGGCATAATACCCTTCAAACTCGGTAAGTCGGTCCACCATAACAAAAGGAGGTCTGTGTGGTATCAATTCCAGGATGTTGTAAGGCTTGATCATATATTACCGTTATTCCAGAATTTGTAAAAATTGAACCATTGGTGCGGATACGCTTTCACCACTTCTTCCAGTTGACTGACGTAGTTTTGGCAAAGCGCCCTTGCGATCTCCCTGGAAGTCTTGTATTGTGAACGATCTACTTCAACTGTTTTACAGATAGTGTGGTACATAAGACCACGTTCTTTCATCACGTAAAGAGAGACCATGGGAACATTCAGTTGGGCAGCCATCATAAAGGCTCCCATAGGGAATTGTGCCGGACTTCCCAAAAAAGGAACCGTGAAAGATTTTGTACTCCCGAAAAGACGGTCGCACGGCATGCTTACAATATCCCCGTTCTCCAGGGCCGATTTGATCACAAAAAGATGGGACATATCTGCAGAAACCGGGATCAGATTCGCCATGTTCCCTGAAAGTGCCCTGGCCCTGTTGGCCTGGATGAAAGCCGATTCGCCTCCGAATACAACGGCATTAAGCTTCTTCAGATCCTGCTGCATAAAATACCCGCAGATCTCAAAATTCCCTACGTGCGCTCCGGAGATGATAAAGCCGCCCGGTCCGTTGAGTAAGCAGGTAAATTCATCCCAGTTCGTGATCCGGGATTTGAAAATGTTTTTCTTCCGGGCGAAAATGTAAAACCTGTCCATCATCATCTGCCCGAACAGGAAATGGTTTTTGTAGACATGATACACAAGATTGCGCTTGAATCCGTTATGTTTCAGGTAGTCTTTTATAGCCAGGAAAGCTTTGCGGCTGAACAAAAGGTAAAAGGGTATGATAAATGCCAGGATGGCATAACCCACCCGTATATTTACACAGCGGAATAAAAAGAACAATGCTTTTTGTCCGAAATTTCCCCCGCCGGTAGTTCCCTTCCACGCCGGTTTCTTTTCTGCCATTACGTTGCTTTGATCCTTCCTTCTATATAGTCGTAAAACTGGGATAATGTTTTGACGTTGGTCATTTCCTCGGGTTTGATCTTAAATCCGAAATTTTGTTCAACCACTACCACTATGTCAACAAAATCAAGGCTGTCTATGCCCAGGTCTTCTTTCAGAAAGGCTTCGTCTTTCAGGGCATCTTCCTCCACCTCAATATCTTCGATTAAAAAGTTGTTTACAAGTTCTTTGATTTCGTTCCTGTTCATGATCTGTATGTTGTGCGTACTAAATTTTTTTTAATATCAACGCGCTGTTGGTCCCTCCGAATCCAAAGGAATTTGACAGGCAAATATCCAGCTTCTTATCTAAAGTTTTGGCAATTATATTCAAATTTTTTGACATATCATCTGGTTCTTCCAGATTGATATTCGGCGCGATGAAGGAATGCTTCATCATAAGCAGGGTATAGACGATCTCGCTGGCACCGGCCATCCAGCATTCATGACCTGTCATTCCTTTAGTGGAACTTACGGGAGTTTTATGAGCACCAAAGAGCCTGTCAATGGCCATAGCTTCGTAGCCGTCTCCTATAACGGTAGAAGTGGCATGTGCATTAATGTAATCTATATCGCCCGATTTCAGCCCGGCATCTTCCAAAGCCCTTTTCATGGCTACAAAGGATCCTTCATCACTCGGCTGGGATATGTGGGCTCCGTTGGAAGAAAACCCGTAACCCAAAATTTCTCCGTAAATGGTGGCACCACGTTTGACGGCATGTTCGTATTCTTCCAGGATCACCGTGGCGGCACCTCCACTGGGCACCAGACCGTCCCGGTTCTTATCAAAAGGACGGGAGGACTTCAGGGGTTCATCCACCCTGGTGGAAAAAGCATTTAATCCGTCAAAACTGGCCATGCTCAGGTAATTGGTTTCCTGGGCTCCCCCGCAAACGATCATGTCCTGCAATCCCTGGCGGATGAACATGGTCCCCAGCCCAATGGTGTGAGAACCGCTGGAACAAGCGGCACTGATGGTCATATTGATACCCCGGAGCCTGAAAATAGTAGATAAATTCATGGTAACGGTAGAATTCATGGACTGGAAGATTGCTCCGGAACCCAGCAGGGTGGTGTCTTTTTTCTCCACACAGATCTCATGCGATTCAATAACCGCCTTACTTGACGAATCGTTCCCGTACAGGATGCCTGTCTCGTTTTTCTCCAGGTAATCCGTATCTATTCCGGCATCCCTGAGTGCCTTTTCCGTTGCCACATAGGCGTATTCACCCTCTTCCGGAAGGCATATACGCTGGCGGCGGCTCAGAACCCCTTTTAGATCGGGCCGCGGTACAATGCCCGTCAGCGGGGAGCGGTAGCCGTATTCGGTCCGCGCCGGATCAATGCCTATACCGCATTTCCCGGCATAGAGGCTTTCCCGTACTTCTTCCACGTTGGCACCAATGCATGAATGGATCCCGATCCCTGTTATTACAACTCTTTTCATAAGTTTGCTATGTATGTAATCCTCCGTTTACAGACAAAACCTGCCCGGTAATATACGATGCCTCGGGACTTGCAAAGAATGCAACGGCAGCTGCAACTTCTGAGGGCTGCCCGAAACGCCCGGCCGGAATACGTCCTTTGTGGTCATCCTGGTTGATATCGCTTGTCATATCTGTTTCTATGAATCCGGGGGCCACACAATTGACCGTTATCTTACGCGGAGCTACCTCCATGGCGAGTGATCGGGTAGCGCCTATGATGCCCGCTTTGGAGGCCGAATAATTCGTCTGGCCGGCCATACCGGTCAGGCCCGACAGGGAAGTGACATTGATGATCCTTCCGTTACGTTTTGTAAGCATGTTCTTGAGCACACGACGGGTAACGAAGAAAAACCCAAACAAATTTGTTTCCAATACATTATTCCATTGTTCATCCTGCATGAAGATCATCAGGTTGTCTTCCCGTATCCCGGCATTGTTAACCAGAACGCTTATGTATTCTCCCGGATGGGCTTCTTCCCATTTTGCCAGGGCTTCATCCACCTCATGACGGAAAGCCACATTAAAAGGCATTATCTCTGCAGACCCGCCGGCTTCTTCCACCAGACGTACGGTTTCCAGGGCGGTTGTACGGTTGGATGCATAATTGACAAGTATCGAGTACCCTTCGCGGGCCAGGGCCACGCATACAGCCCTTCCGATACCCCTTGATCCTCCCGTTACCAATGCATATTTCATGATTTTACGGCTTATTGTTTAAGATATATTCAACAGTTTTGGCAATATAGGGATACAATGCTTCATCTTCCTTCACGGCGGGGAAGAATGACCGTATCTGATCATAAACACCACGGGTGTCGGGGGACAGTTTTTCTTCTATTCCCAGGCAGTCCACTCCCTGCATCAGGGCCATCAAATGGATCGCGGTCACCTGGAAGGCATTCTCTATGACCCTGGCCGTGATCAGTGCCGAGTTGGTGCCCATGCTTACCACATCCTGGTTATCGTTGTTGTTGGGGATGGAATGGATGTAATTGGGCATGCACAGTGTCTGGCATTCCGCCGTGGTGGAAGTAGCCGTAAACTGGGCTGCCTGCATCCCGTAATTCAGTCCCGGAACGCCCAGGTTGACGAAAGCAGGCAATATCTGGTTTATCTTATCATGGCAGATGTAATTCAACTGCCTTTCCATGAGCATGGTCAGCTTGGTTACCGCAATTTTCATTTTGTCCATTTCCAGGGAAATGTAATCCCCGTGGAAATTTCCCCCGTGGTATACATTTTCGCTGTCCGGATCCACTACCGGGTTGTCGCACGATGAATTCAGTTCATCCAAAAGCACTTTCATGGACTGGTCCAGGGTATCGGCTACCGGCCCGAGTATCTGCGGTACGCATCGCAGCGAATAAAAAGGCTGAACCTTGTCCCGGAAAACTTTGTCTCCGTTCACCTCTTTGTTATACAGGTAAGATTGTCTTCTTTTTAGACACCGGCTTCCGGACAATATTTCGGACATTTTTTCGGCAATGAAAATTTGTCCTTTATGGCGTTTTTTCCGGTTTAATTCAGGGGCCAGAAAATCGTCGTAAGACCCTGCAATCTCATTGACCAAAGCCGAGGCGGTCACAGCCCATTGCATAAGCCTTCCTGCCTGCAGCAGATTGATGAGCCCGATCCCTGTCATCACCGAAGTGCCGTTGCTCATTGAAAGGCCTTCGCGGATATGGATCTGCAGCGGTTCCAGATCGTTTTCCTTCAGCACATCAAGCGTGTTCCTGTATTGCCCTTTGAAACGGACCCTGCCTTCACCTATCAGGGCCAGGCCCATGTGGGCCAGCTGCACCAGGTCTCCGCTGGCACCAACTCCGCCGTGTTGCGGGATCATCGGGTAGATCCCACGGTTTATAAACTCGGTAAGCAGCCGCGGCAGAGAAGGGTGGACTCCGGAATATCCCTGGACAAAAGTAGCCAGGCGGGCGATCATGGCTGCCTTGACCTGTGTGTCGGTAAGCAGATATCCAGTACCGCATGCATGAGAACGGATCAGATTCAACTGTAGTTGTTTAAGGTCTTTGTCATCCACCCGGAACTGGGACATGGGGCCAAAGCCCGTATTGATCCCGTATATTACTTTTTCTTTTGAAAATTCCTTCAGAAAGTTGTAAGAACGTTCTATCCGTTCGAAAGCTTCCTTACCAGGGGTAAGCGTCTCCCCTCCATATAAAAGATCCTCTATATTTTTGAGATTCAGCTCTTTATCGTAAATCAGCATGTTGTAGTAATGCGGCAGGGTTTATAAATTTTCAAAGATACAAATTTTAAAACAATCGCGTAGACCCCTTTAATTTAATATCTGCAGAAGAGGATCCTACCAGCAAATTCACCGGTCCTTCTTCGGTAACAAACGCATCTTTGTCAGTGTTCCAGTATGCCAGGTTTTCTGCTTTCAGGCACAAACTTACTTTTTTTGACGACCCCGCCGGTACGAATACGCGTGCAAATCCCACCAGTTGTCTGCCGGGTCTTTCCACTTTGGAAGCGGGGTATTCAACATATAACTGTACAACTTCTTCACCGTCAAGTTTTCCCGTATTTTTCAGCACAAATTCAACGTTTACCGAATCCCGGAACGCTTTTTCCACTTTCAGAGAACTGTATTCAAAGTCGGTATAACTCAGCCCGTATCCAAAGGGATACAGCGGATCGCCTTTGAAATACATGTATGTTCTTCCGTTACGGATGTTGTAGTCCATAATGGGCGGCAGATCCGTGATATCCCGTACCCAGGTCTGGGTGGTTCTTCCGGCTGGATTGACTTTCCCGAACAAGATATCGGCAAGGCCATTGCCCAGTTCCTGGGAATTGTTGGTTATATGTACGATGGACGGAATGTGTTCATCAGACCAGTTAATGGCAAAAGGAAAACTACTCACCAGGGCCAGCACGGTCCTGGGGTTGGCCTGCAATACCAGTTTGGCCAGGTCTTCCTGCTCCAGCGTGAGAGCTTTCCGGTCTACGGCTTCGCGTCCGTCGCTGGGAACAGGCGAATAGAACCAACGGGCATCGGTGCCATATGGATGGTTGCCAATGCATACCACGGCCACATCGGCTTTCGATGCCGCAATGACTGCCTTGTCCATGGTATTTGATGGTTCGTAGAAGACTTCCACATCCGGCCCGACAGCATTGTGGATCCCATCCAGGATGGTTACCGCGTACGCCGGAGTTCCGCTGTACCAGTCATAAATGACCTCATTGGCCCGTGGTCCGATGACGGCTATAGACCGGATCTTTCCTGCATCCAGGGGAAGCAACGGTGCTTTTTCTCCGCTGGCAGGTTTGTTTTTCAGCAGAACCGCCGATTTTGCAGTGACCAAACGTGCGAAATCCTTGATTTCCTGCTGCTCCCAAGACTTTTGGGTGTCCGTCACCCCAATTCCGGTATAGGGTTGTTTTTCATAATCCTGCGGACTGTCCAGCAGACCGAGTTTCAAGGCCACGTAAAGATTTCCGCGGATAGCACGGTCAATTTCCTCCTCGGTCAGGATCCCGTATGTAATCGCCTGGTTGATAGCCAGCAGGTAATCATCCAGGAACTGCCCTACGGTGGCTTTTACCACGGCAGCTGCACCTTCCCACAACGTGGGAAATGCTTTATGTGCAGTGATCAGAAGCCGCAGGGCACCGCCGTCGGTACAAATGATCCCGTTGTTGCCCCATTCCCTTCGGGTGATGCTCTCCAGGATGGGGTGTATGGTCATGGGGATCCCGTTCCAGGCGTTGTAGGAAGCCATAAAGGCACGGGAGCCGCCTTCAGTGATGCCTTTGAAAAAAGGATAGGAATAATATTCCCGGAAAAGCCTTTCGTCAAAATCGGAAGAGGTGGAATCACGGCCATCCTCATTGCTGTTGGCCATAAAATGCTTCATCAGGGAAGCGCTCTTCCAGTACTCGGGATGATCTCCCTGCAATCCTTTGACAAAAGCCACGGTCAGGCGGGAAGCCAGGTAAGCGTCCTCACCATAACTTTCCTCGGTCCTTCCCCAACGGGGATCCCTTGCCAGGTCGGCATTCGGGGCGCGCATGACCATGCCTCCCCGGGGATTTTCAGGACGCTGGGTGTAATACCTTATTTCGTGAGCTTCAATTGCTGCCACTTTCCTTACCAGGGCGGTATCCCATGTGGATCCCAGTCCGTAGGCCTGCGGGAAAGTGGTAGTAGGCTGGTCCTGGCGGCCTCCCCAATGGGCGGGGCCTCCCAGTGCCATACCGTGCAGGCCTTCAGAATGTCCCGTGTTGCGGATACCTAGTCGGGGTACCCCAAGATTAGTGGATAAGAGATTGATCTTTTCTTCTATGGTGAGCATATCCAACAGGGCGTCAATGCGTTGCTCGTCAGAAAGGTCTCTGTTGTGAAAAGGATGGTCTTGTCCCTGACTTTCAATGGAAAAGACAAGACAAAAAGTAAAAAAAACAAAAAATGTGAAGGGCTTTATATGTTTCATGGTGTCTGTTTTGTATACAAAAATACGATTATATTTGCATATTATGAGTTATATACCCAATGAAAACAGATACGGTAAAATGATTTACCTTCGCTGCGGCCGGAGCGGTTTGCAGCTACCCTCCATATCTCTCGGTTTGTGGCACAATTTCGGAGATGTGGATGATTATGCCAATGGCCGGAAAGTCATATTAAAAGCATTTGACAGCGGGATTACGCATTTTGATTTTGCCAACAATTACGGACCCCCGTACGGATCTGCCGAGCGCAATTTCGGCAAACTTTTGCGGGAAGACCTGTCGGCATACCGGGACCAGCTGATCATATCCACTAAAGCCGGTTACGATATGTGGCCGGGACCCTACGGGAACTGGGGATCCCGCAAATACTTGCTTGCCAGCCTGGACCAGAGCCTGCATCGCATGGGCCTTCCTTATGTGGATATTTTCTATTCACACCGCCCGGATCCCGACACGCCCCTGGAAGAAACCATGGGGGCCCTGGCCCATGCCGTTCGCAGCGGCAAAGCCCTTTATGCCGGGATATCCAATTATCCGGCCGACAAGGCACGCAGGGCATTCAGTATCCTGCGGGAACTGGGAACTCCATGCCTGATCCATCAGCCCAAATATTCCCTTCTGGAACGTTGGGTGGAAGCGGAACTTCTGGATCTGCTGGAAAAAGAAGGGGTGGGTTGCATAGCTTTTTCGCCGTTGGCGCAAGGAATGCTTACGGGCAAATACCTGAAAGGCATACCCGTTGGTTCAAGGGCCCAAAGGGCTGACGGTGCCCTGCAGGCAGAAAACATCACTCCGGAAATTTTGGATAAGATCAACCGGTGGAACGTTGTTGCCCAAAAACGCGGTCAGACTTTGGCCCAAATGGCCATTTCCTGGCTATTGAAAGATCCCCGGGTAACCTCGGTACTCATAGGCGCGCGGACCGTAGAACAACTGGAAGAAAACCTTAAAGCCGCTTATTCTACGTCATTTACGCAGGAAGAGCTGAAAGATTTGAATTTGTAAGATTTTTCGAATTATGGGAAATAGAATATGTATCCGCACAGATCGTGGCAAAGAGGCTGTGGACGGAGCCGGAGTAAGGTTGCGCCGGGTTTTGGGATTGAAGACCGTGCAGGCTTACGATCCTTTTTTAATGCTGGATGGATTTGATTCAGAAAATCCTGACGATTACATCAGGGGATTTCCATTTCATCCCCACCGGGGGATTGAAACGGTGACTTACCTTGTGGAAGGCCTCATTGAGCATATGGACAGTCTTGGTAACAAAGGCATCATAGGCGATCTTCAATGCCAGTGGATGACTGCAGGTTCCGGGATCATTCACCAGGAAATGCCTAAGGAATCGCCCCGGATGCTGGGTTGTCAGCTATGGGTAAATCTCCCTGCCAAAGAAAAAATGACGGTCCCCACTTACAGGGATATTTTGCAGGAAGATGTACCCCTTATACGTGAGAAAGGAGCCGTAGTGCGCTTGTTGTCCGGTGCGTACAAAGGAAATGATGGGCCCATGGACGGGGGGTATCAGGATGTTCAATACCTTGACATTACCATGGAACCGGACAGGGAGTGGCTTTACGACCAGACTCCCAACGACCATACCTTGTTCCTGTACCTTCTGGAGGGAACCCTCATGCCGTCCGGAGCGGAGGATTATCAAGAAAAGGGTTGTGCCATGCTTATGGCGGCAAACGGGAAACCCGGCGAAGGAAACGACACGGTTTCGGTGCGATCGGGAAGCAAAGGGGCCCGTTTTCTGCTCGTTGCAGCCAGACCACTGAATGAACCCGTTTCCTGGGGAGGCCCCATTGTCATGAATACAAAAGAAGAACTTGAACTGGCTTTCAGGGAACTGGAGGAAGGAACATTTATCAGGCACAAAGATCCCACATTCCTGATCCTATAGGGCACCTGATCCTAAAGGGCGATCAGGCATACCGGCTGGTCTACGGGGATGCGTTTACCGGTATCTTCAGGAAGACCGTTTTGTGTGTTCCGCCTGAATATTTCTATATGGTTTTCGTTTTTACATGAAACCAGGATCCAGCGGTCATCCGGGGTGATCAAAAAATGCCTGGGATGACTGCCGGTTGGCTGAAAACCTTTTTTGGTGAGCATACCGGTTTCCCTGTCAATGCTGAATGTAACCAGACCATCGCCTTTCAGACGCGTAGAAGCATACAGGCAATCACCGTCCCCAGAAAGAGCAATGTGGGCACTTCCGCGTGCCTCCAGTGTATCGGCTGTAATGGACTGGATACGTTCCAATTTCCCGTTGTTGTGCGTGAAAACGGTAATCGTACCCGAAAGTTCATTGATCAGGTATGCCATGTCACCTTTTTTATTGAAGACCAGATGCCTGGGACCACTTCCAGGATCCAGGACAACGGTGTCTGAAAGTATCGGTGCATCCGGTCCGTTGTTGCTGAAAACATAAATGTGGTCGGTGCCCAGGTCTGTGGCAAATAAATGACCGCCATCCGGTGAAAAAACCACACAGTGGATATGAGGCGCTTTTTGCCTGAGCGTATCGGGGCCCGAACCCGTAAATTCCCAACGGTGCCTGATGGTTTCCGCTCCTGGGGAAAAAACGGTAACCGTACTCGAGGAATAATCGGCTGTCACCACATATTTTCCGGAAGGTTCCACGGCTACATGGCAGGGATCTGCCCCAGGGTTTTCCAGAACCCTGACAGGCTCTAGTTTTCCGTTTTTTCTGTCGGCAACAAAAACGGCTAAGCCCGATGCCGGGCCGCTTTCGTTGACCGCATAAATCATGTTGTCTGCCGCCGACACGGCCAGGAAAGAAGGATTACGGGAAGCTGTACTGTCCAGCTGTTGAAATTCACCCGTAGCAGGATCAAAGCGGTAAGCATAGATCCCGTGGCTGTTGCCCGTTGTATAGGTGCCGGCCAGCAATGTCAGATCCGGGCTGCCGGAAGTGCATGCGTTTAATGAACCCATTGTCATAATGAGGAATATCAGGTTTTTCACGATCAATTTTTTTACAAAAATAAAAAAACCCCGTTGAAAAACGGGGTGGCGCATTAATTCATTTAACCGTAAACAAATTAATAATCCAGAGTAAAAACTTTAATGCCCTGGTTAATGGTATTCACTTTGATCTTAAGGCCTTTTACACCTTCTTCAATACATTCACCCTCCAGGGGGTACGACATCATAGTGGAATAACTAGTGTAAAGGGGATCGTTGTTGGATTTATGGCGCAATTCCACGCAGTAATATCCTTCATCCAGGGGATTTTCACGATTCATATCGTAAATAAGGCTGAATGAATGTTTTGTGGGATCCATGGCCTGTATGGATATCTGCAAATTCAGATATCTTTTTGATCCGAAGCCTCCTCCTGCAAACCATAAATACTGCGGTTCAACCCTGTCCGTACCCAGTGTATCGGGCTGACCGGTGTAAATGAAATCTTCCGTATCGACAAGGTGCATCTGTACAATATCGATGTATTTTACGGGGGATCCATCCGTTTGGGCTTCTTCTCCTTCCTGGTCATCACCATGGAGCGTATAATACAATATCATCCGGTCTCCGTCTATAGGTTCAAATTCATTATTGATAGAGGTATGGTTCACGGGACAAAACAGCAGGGTATCGTCGGTAATGACATAAAAAGGGTAGTTTCCCTCAACTTCCTGTTGGTGTGTGTCTGTGGTTATGGTTCCCCAGGTGACTTTTGTTTCATCGCCCGGATCCAGCCATTTGGCGCAGGAATTGACGGTAAGGAGCAGGGTAGCCGCAGAGATCAAAAAAAAGAGGTTACTTATTCTTTTCATTATTTTAGTATTTTCGTTGATGTTTCTGTTTACTAATTGCAGCAATTATCCAATTACTGCATCAATGAAAGAAAAAATATTTGTCAATGCAGTATTATGGATCCCTTTGCATTTAATTGATGACCGTAAACACAGATGAAAGACCGGGAGCTTTGGAAAGAGATATATAAGAAGTACGCGAAGCGCATGTTGACGGTCTGCATGCGGTATTCCCCGGGCAGGGAACAGGCAGAGGATATGATGCATGACGGATTCATGCAGGTGTTCCGGTCTTTGGATAAATTTACCGACCGGGGAGAAGGTTCTTTGAGAGCCTGGATGGAACGGATCATGATCAATACATGTTTGCAACAGATCCGGAAAAAAGACCTGCTTAGGGACAGCTGTCCGGTGGAAACGTACAGGGAACCGGCCGATGATGCCTCACTGGAAGCGGCTGCCGAGAGTATTCCGGCTCCTGTTTTACTTCGTTTCATACAGGAACTTCCACCAGGGTACAGAACTGTTTTTAATCTTTATGTGTTTGAAGGGATGAACCATAAAGAGATTGCCCAAAAACTGAACATTAAAGAAAAAACATCCTCATCACAATTATACAGGGCTAAATGTTTGCTTGCCTCGCAAATAAAAGAATATGAAAGAAAGCAACAATAAATGGACGGATATCGTCCGGGATAAAGTGAACGGACTTCCGGAAGTATTGGATACCGATGCTTCCTGGGGACGTATGGAACGTAAGATCCTTGCTTTCTACCGGATCCGGTTTTTCAAATGGACAGGGCTGGCGGCAGCCTGTGTTGCTGCCATACTGGTTCCCGTACTCTTTTTGAACAGTGGAGGAGCCGGAATCACGGAACAGCCGGTCCACATAGTGAAACTGCTTTACGACGGGGCCGGATTGACATGTAAAGCCGAACGGCCGGTAAATACTATATATATACTTCCCGGATCCCGTTCCAGATTTATTGCCACGCAACCGGCAGCGGATCCCGAACCTGAACCTGCTCCTGCGCAAGCACTTGCACAGGAACAAGCTCCGGTAGCGGTTTCAGAAGCTCAAGCCGGGCCCGCCGGCGAGATTACCAAAACCCTGCCCGTTTATAATGCCGATCCTTTCGCACAGTCCGCCCAACAAACACGAACCCGGGGAAAATTCATGGTATCCGCCTCGGGCCTGTTGAACGTAAGCCGGGGAGGAGCGGCAGGTGCCCTGCCCATGAACGATCTTTTAATGTCTGACAACCGTTTGGCTACCTACGGGATCACGCATAAGGAAGCCGAGCTGAATGCCGACCAGGCTTCGTTCGCCCCGATCTCATTCGTTCTATACGAATACAAACACAAAATGCCCGTTTCCTTTGGAGTTTACGCTTCTCTGCCTCTATCGGAGTACTGGTTCGTGGAAAGCGGGCTTTTTGCCACCCGTCTTGCCACCTCCATTTATTCCAAATCTTATGTGCAACTCAAGCCGGACAATACCGAACCTGTTTTTATTACAGACCGGGTTTTATGGTATTTGGGCGTTCCTTTAAAGGTCAGGTGGAACTTTGTGCAAAAAAAGTTTTTTACCTCTTATGCCTCAGTCGGAGGCATGCTGGAGAAATGCGTTTCGTTTGATTATACGGGATACATGGACGATGAGAACATGCAGTTTACGACCGGTCAGATCCCTTTGCAATGGTCTGTAAATGCCACATTGGGAGCACAATACAACATCATTAGCGTACTTGGACTTTTCTTGGAACCGGGGGTCTCATTTTTCTTTGATAGTCACAACCCGGTACATACCATCCGGGGGGAAAGGCCTCTGTATTTTAACCTGAATGCAGGGATCCGTTTTAAGTTTTAATAATTTATTTTCAAAGAATCCTGCAATTTATCCGATTTATTATCATACATTTGCAACTCATATAATTTTTTTATTTTTTTTATTTTTTATTTCAATGAATAACGGAACCGTTAAATTTTACGATGAGATCAAAGGTTTTGGTTTTATCAAGGACGCAAACTCGTCCAAAGAGTATTTTGTACATTCATCAGGTCTTATTGACAGGATCAGGGACAACGATGAAGTAACTTTCGACTTACAGGAAGGAAGAAAAGGATTAAATGCCGTAAATGTAAGACGCAGCTAATCCTGCAACATACCATTTGCAATCCCGCCGCTTAGCGACGGGATTTTTTTTTATACTTTTGTAAGGATGATATACCTTTTGGCCCATGTGAATGCTTTACCGGACAATTTCCCTGAAATTTGCCGCACTTTCATGCCCCCGGAACGGAGCCGGCAAATGACGGGCTATGCCAGGATAACAGACCGTAAATTATGTGCAGCTGCTTATGTGTTACTGGTTTACGCCCTTAATAAGGAAAACCTGTTTACACGGCTGCCTGTTTTCGGCTACGGCCCCAACAACAAACCTTACCTGGCCAATTATCCCGGAATACACTTTAACATAAGCCATTGCGACGGGGCTGTGGTATGTGCCCTGTCCAAAGATCCGTTGGGCATAGATATTGAAAAAGTGGAGGACTACGATGACCAGATGGCCCGCTACATCTGCAACCCCATGGAATACGAGTGGGTTACGGCAATGCCTGGGATGGAAGAGCAACGGTTTACGGAAATGTGGACACGCAAGGAAAGTTACGTCAAATCATTGGGAACCGGCATAGACTGCCACCCGCAAAAAATGGAAAGCGGGGAAAGCCGGGTGTTTTACACAAGCAACAATAACGATCAATACATAATAAGTCTCAGACAATGCAGCAAAAAACCTACCCCCTGACAAATGCACAGAAGGGCATGTATTACGAATGGCAGAAAGACAAGGAACTGACCCAGTACAACAATCCCTTTCTTTATGAATTTCCCGACAAGATAAAGGCACAACAACTCAAAGAAGCCTTTCTCAAAGTAGTTCAGGCACACCCTTTCCTGAAGCTTAAACTGAAATTGCCGGGCAACGGGGAAGTGGTCCAGTATTTTGTCAAAGAAGACCCTGTAACCATTCCCGTATACGAAACAAATGAAGACGGGATCAGGGAACGCCTCCTTAAAACCATAAAGCCGTTTGACTTGTTGTCCGGAGAACCCCTCTATCGGATAGACATCTATAAAACCCCGCGAAAGATCTATGTCTTGCTGGACATACACCACATAGCTTACGACGGATCTTCCAGTACGGTATTTCACAGGGACCTGGTTAAAGCTTATAACGGGGAGGAACTTCAGGAAGAAACTTTTACCTGTGGTGATTTTGCATTGTTGGAAACGGAACGCATGCAGGGAGAAGAATACAAACACGATGAAGTCTATTTTAACGAAAAACTTTCAGGAGTCACCCCGGCAAAGCTTCCTATACTGAACCGGTCCGAACAGGCTGCAGGGACGTTGGACAAAGTGTCTGAATATATTGATTATCAAGAAATAAGTGATTTTTGCAAACGCCTGGCTATTTCCCCCAACAACCTGTTCGCAGGAGCCCTGGGTATTTGTTTGAACCGTTATACACGTGAAAACAAGCTCTGTTTCTGTACGGCACACAACGGCCGCATAGACGAAAGGGTGCGGGACAGCGTGGGAATGTTTGTCAAAACACTGCCCGTGGTGGTGGAAACGGACCCCGGACAAAAGCTGGAAGATTACCTGAAAGGAATCCGTACCGGTATGAAAGAACTCTGGACACACCAAACGTATCCGTTTTCGGATATGGTAACCAATTTCGGGATCGCCATGGACCTGACCTACACCTATCAAAAAGGGATCCTGGAATATTTTCAAATGCCCCAGGGACAAGTCAAAATGGAATACATGCACGAAGGGTCCACTCATGACAAACTAAGCATTTACATATACCAGTTCCCCGATAATTTTGAAATTCGTTGCGAATACAACAACGAACTTTACGACAGGGAATACATGGAGGTATTTGCCGCTTCCCTGAAAAACACGCTGGAAGAGATACTGGCTGCCGACCCTTCAAAAACCGCCTGCTCGGCAATCACGATTGTCAATCCCGGGGAAAGGGAAAAAGTGCTGAAATTTGCACAGGGCAACGAACTGGCCTACGACAACACCAAATCCTTCCCCGACCTTTTCCGGGAACAGGTGGCCAAAATTCCCAAAAACCCCGCAGTAAAAGACATATCCGGAACTTTGACTTATGAGGAACTGGACCGCCAGTCAGATGTGATGGCCCGCAAACTGATATACATGGGCGTCAAACCCGACGATTTTGTGGCCGTGGTGTTATCCCGTCGGAAAGAATACGTGGTTACCGTGCTGGGGATCCAGAAAGCCAAAGCCGCTTACATACCCATGGATAGTGAATACCCCATTGACCGTTTGCTTTACATGATGGACAACAGCCGTTCCGCGGTATTGGTCACCGAAAAGGAACTCTACTCCAAAAAGCAGGAAGAAGGGGATTTTCAACACCGCAACGTACTTTTCCTGGAAGACATAAAACTGGATGTTCCGGTAGAAAAAGTGACCGATCTGCCCGGACCGGATAACCTGGCCTATATGATCTACACATCCGGGTCCACCGGGAAACCCAAAGGTGTGATGATCAGCCACCGGGGACTGGTGGCCATGAGCACGGCACATGCCACTGACATGGGCATCATTCCGGGGGACAGCAATATATGCCATGCCAGTTTCAGTTTTGACGCATCGGTACACGATATCTTCCCGCCTTTGTCTGCCGGGGCCTGCATACACGTGATCCCTGCGGAAATGCGCCAGGACATGGTCATGCTTTACGAGTACATGATCAAGAACCGGATTACCGGGGGAACATTCAGCACCCAGTTTGGCCTGGAAATGATCAACCAGTTTGAACTTCCCATGAAATACATGCTGGTGGGCGGGGAGAAAATGTTTCCCGTTAAAAAAAGAAACCTGAAGATCATCAACGGGTACGGACCTACGGAATTCACCGTGTGTTCTGATTACCACATAGTGGACCAGGACAAAGATACCGGGAACATTCCCATAGGCCGTCCCGTTCCCAATTCCTGGTCGTACGTATTGGATGACAAACAGCAACTGCTGTCGGCCGGGGTGGCCGGCGAATTGTGCCTGGCCGGACCACAGATAGCCCTGGGTTACTGGCTGCGGGAAGACCTGACTGCAGAACGCTTCATTGCGAATCCCTACAGTACGGGGGCTATAAACGACAAGATATACCGTACCGGGGACCTGGTACGCTGGCGCAGCGACGGACTGATAGAGTACCTGGGCCGGATCGATACCCAGGTCAAATTGCGCGGATTCCGCATAGAACTTGGAGAGATCGAGACCGTTCTGTCCAAATTCCCGGGGATCGTCTCGGCAGTGGCCGATGTGAAGGAATTCGGAGGTGCGCAGCAACTCTGCGCCTATTACCAGACAGAAGGGAACACGGATATTTCCGAGGACGCCCTCCTTGAGCACTTACGCGCCAGCCTGACCGACTATATGGTCCCCTCGGCCTTGCTCAAATTGAAGGCCTTTCCCATGACGCCCAACGGCAAAGTGGACCGTAAAAAACTGCCCATACCGCACCTTACCCTGAAAGAGATCATCCCTCCGCAAACCATCATGGAAAAAGACCTCTTTGGAATCGTAGCGGAAATCCTGCAGACCAATGAGTTTGGCGTTACCACCAACCTGTTGTCCATAGGGCTGACCTCGTTGCTGGCCATCCGTTTTTCCGTGGTGGTCAAGCAGAAACTGGATATCAACTTGCCCACCAAAGACATCCTGAAACTCAAAACCATACGGTTGCTGGCCCGTTTGCTGACAGCAGAAAGTGAAGAACCTGCCGCTGCCGAGATCAAGACGTATCCCCCGCAGGAATATTACCCCCTTACCGAAACACAGAAAGGCATCTATTACGACTGGGAAAAAGCCCGGGAAGCCCTGCAGTACAACATACCTGTAGCTATCCGCAGCGGGGATCCCAAAACGTTGGATCCTGCCCGGTTGAAAGATGCCCTTACTAAAGTCATGAAAACGCACCGCTACCTGAAGACACGCCTGGTATTGCAAAAGGGCGAAGTCATGCAGCAGCGCCGGGACGAACAGGCTCCTGAGATCCTGGTCAAAAATGGTGAAGAAGGCAAAATGAAGTCGGTAATGACGGAATTTGTGCAGCCTTTTGACCTGTTCAACGACAACCTGTACCGCTTTGAAATCTACACCACCCAATCTTCCGTCTACCTGCTGATGGATTTCCATCACATTGCCTTTGACGGTGCCTCCATGGGTATTTTCCTGCAGGATCTGCAAAACGCTCTGGGAGAGAAGGAGCTTCTTGCCGAGTCGGTCACTGCCTTTGATGTTTCCCTGTACGAACAGGAAGCCCTGCAATCCCCCGCTTACCGGCAGGCTGAGGAATACTTCGATGCCCTGACCGGAGGCGAGTGCACCATGTCCGTGATACCGCCTTCGCCCAAAGTTCCGGAAGGAAAGGAAACTGGGGATTACAGCCAGACCGTTCCTGGAAAGGCCATTGATGCTTTCTGCCGGGATTACGGCCTGACAGCCAATACATTTTTCCTGTCGGCCCTGTCACAGGCCGTACAGCGTTATACACGCGAAGAACAAGTAGTATTGACGGTCTCTTCAGGTGGCAGGGCAGATCCGCAACTGGCCCGGACAGTGGGTATGTTTGTCAAGACGCTGCCAATTAAAACGGACATGAAACCCCAACCTTTCATGGAATTTGCCAAAGCTGCCCAGGAACAGATGTTCAGCACCATGGAGCACGAGATCTTTCCCTTCACCAAAATGGTGGATAAATACGGTATCGTGCCGCAGATCAATTACGTATATGAGGGGGGGTTGGGCATTGAAATGAGCGTGGACAACAAGCTCCTGGATATTATTTACCTGGACCTGGAAGCCGCAAAATTCCCCTTTGGAGTGGTCGTTGAACCACAAGGGAACGGTTACGAGGTTTCCATACAATACGATGCCACCAAATACGCACGGGAAGACGTGGTGCGTTTTGTGGAGCTTTATAAAAACATAGCCAATCACGCTGCCCTCCGGCCCGATACACTGACTACTGAACTCACGTTGATGGAACCGGCTGTCCGGCAACAGGTACTGGAATTTTCGCAAGGTGTCCGGTTGCCTTACGACACCTCCAAAACCTTCATAGACCTGTTCCGTGAAAATGCGCTCAAATATCCCGGGAACAAAGCCGTTGCCGATAAGTGCGGAGCCCTTACCTTCAGCACCCTGGACCTGTATTCAGACCGTCTGGCGGCGGAACTGGCACTGCAGGGCGTGGTACCGGGTACCTTTGTGGCCGTGATGATGTCCCGGCGCAAAGAATACGTGATCAGCATAGTAGCCATTCAGAAAGCCGGCGGGGCATACGTCCCTATGGACAGCGAATACCCCAACGACCGCCTGTTGTACATGCTGGAAAACAGCGAATCCAAAGTCTTGATCATTGAAAGGAACATCTACGAAACCAAAAAGAAAGAAGGTAATTTTTACGTGGACAGCGTCCTTTTTGTGGATGAATTTGACTTTGAAAAGGAACGATCCTTAAACGTGCAACCTCCTAAGCCGAAAGATCTTGCCTACATGATCTACACTTCCGGTTCAACCGGAAAACCCAAGGGCGTGATGATCCGTCACCTCTCGTTGGCGGCCAAAGTAAACTGGCAGGTGCACGATCTGGAGATCACCCCTCAGGACGCCAACGTCTGTCACCCCAGTTTCAGCTTTGATGCCTCGGTAGATGACCTGTTCGGACCGCTTGCCGGGGGAGCGTCGGTACATATTCTTTCCGAAGACATGCGCCAGAATATGGTGGAATTGTATCAATACACCGTGGACAACCACATCACCGGGGGATCGTTCAGCACCCAGTTTGGACTTGAAATGGTCAACCAGTTTGAACTGCCCCTGAGGTACATCATCATGGGTGGCGAAAAAATGGTTCCGGTTAAGAAACGTAACGTACAAATAATCAACGGATACGGACCTACTGAATTTACTGTCTGCTCCAGCTACCACAAAGTGGACCAGGAAAAAGACACGGAAAACATACCCATCGGGAAACCCGTTCCCAATTCCTGGTCTTACGTACTGGACGACAAACAGCAATTGCTTCCGGCCGGTGTGGCCGGGGAATTGTGCCTGGCCGGACGGCAGACGGCACTGGGATACTGGAAGCGGGAAGACCTGACAGGGGAACGATTCATCACAAATCCTTACGCCCGATCGGAAGACGACGCGATCCTTTACCGTACCGGGGACCTGGTGCGCTGGAATGCAAAAGGAGAGCTGGAATACATGGGCAGGATCGACAGCCAGATCAAACTGCGGGGATTCCGCATTGAACTGGGCGAAATTGAGACCATGATGGCCAAGTACAAAGGCATTGCCGCGGCCGTTGCCGATGTCAGGGAATTCGGGGGAGCACAGCAGCTGGTGGGGTATTACGTGGTGGAACCGTTCGGGAAAGTAGATCCGGCGGCACTCGAGGCCTACCTGCGCTCAGGACTGACAGAATACATGGTCCCCTCGGCCTTTATGGAAATGAAGACCTTCCCCATGACACCCAACGGCAAGGTAAACCGCAAACTGCTGCCCCTGCCTGAAATGGTCCGGGAACAGCCTTATGTGGCTCCGGGCACCAGGCTGGAAGAAGATTTGTGTAGAATCTATGCCGATATTCTGCAACTTGAAAAAGTGGGCATCCTGGATAATTTCTTCCACATCGGAGGCACTTCCATGTCTGCCATCAAGGCCATAATACGCATCATCAACCTGGGCTACGACATTAAATACGGAGATCTGTTTGAACGCAAGACTTCCAAAGCCATTGCGGAGTTCCTGACCGAATCCGCCTCGGCAAAAGAAAAAGAAAAAGAAAGTGCGGCCAGGAAAGGGATCGGGGATTACGATTATTCGGCCATTGACAACCTGCTGAGTAAGGCTCGGCCGGAACTCTGGGACGGCTACACCCCGCGCAACGTTGGGGACGTGCTCCTGACAGGGGCTACCGGATACCTGGGGATGCACCTGTTAAAACAGCTTATAGAAGAGGAAGATAACATCATTTATTGCATGGTTCGCGCCAAAGGAATCCTGACTTCCGAAAGGCGGTTGAAATCGCAATTAATGTATTATTTCTCCAATACCCATGAAGACCTGTTTGGCAAACGCATCATTCCCGTTGACGGGGACATAACCAATCCCGGTACGCTGGAATCCCTTAAAGGTATGGGCATTGGGACCGTATACAATTGTGCTGCGGTAGTTAAGCATTATGCTGCCGGGGATGAACTGGAAAAGATCAATGTACAGGGAGTTTCCAACCTGGTGGATTTCTGCCGCAGCGACAACGCACGGTTGATCCACGTTTCCACGGTCAGTGTGAGCGGTATGCGTCCAAAAGACTCGGCAAACACGGGCGTTCTGGACGAAAGTGTGTTGTATATGGGGCAGGATATCGACAACCAGTACGTTCGAAGTAAATTCCTTTCGGAAAGGGTGGTGCTCCAGGCGGTTGCAGAAGGTATGGACGGGAAGGTCATGCGGGTTGGAAACCTCATGGGACGCCAGTCCGACGGTGAATTCCAGATCAATTTCCGCAGCAACGCGTTCATCAATACCCTGAAATCCTACAAGGTCCTGGGCATGTTCCCGCTGAGCGGGCTGATTGCCCCTGCCGAGGTGTCTCCCATTGACTGCGTGGCCCGTGCCGTACATGTGCTTTCCAAAACGCCTTCCGATGTAGTGGTGCTGCACGCCTACAACAACTACCGGCTGAACATGGCCAACCTGGTGTATGCCATGAAGGATTACGGCTTTGATATTGAACTGGTTTCCGACGAACGTTTCAACAAGCACTTTAAGAAAATGATGCAGGACCCGTCCAGGAGCGAATACCTGGGAGGCTTGCTCCATTATGGTACAGACACAGAAAAAGTACCCGTTCCGGATGACAACAGCTACACCACGTTGTTGCTTTACCGCAATGATGTACGCTGGCCGCTTGCCGATGAAGGGTACTCTTTGAAGCTGATTGAAATGCTGGACGGAATGGGATTCTTTGACCAATGATCAAAGAATCCTATTTGTCCGCGGATATTCTGAAGAGATTTCCGATGGTATGCTTTTTTATTTGAAAAGCAGTTTTCCGAAGATGGTCAGGTAGGTCCTCCAGTTGGGCCATGTGTGACCTCCTCCGCTTACGTAATAGGTGTGTTCCAGTCCGTTGCGTTCCAGTGCCTGGTGTAATGCATTAGCGGATTCAAACAGGAAGTCCTCCTTTCCGCAGCCTACCCAGTAGAGTTTGTAGCCTGCCTTTTTAATGGCCTTCAATTCCGCGTCAATTTCCTGCCCGTCACGGATCCCCATGCTCAAGGGACAGATGTAGCCGAACATGCCCGGGTAGAGGTTGCTTACAGACATGGTGTGTCCGCCGCCCATGGACAATCCGGCCACGGCGCGGCTTTCCGGTTTGGCAATTACCCTGAAATGCTTTTCTACGTAAGGAATGATGTCTTTTACCAGGGAATTCACGTAGAGGTTGGCAGTGGCCGGATCACCCCACTGGAATTCCTTTTCAGGCAACATGAGCGTTTTGGCGGCCTGTTGCCAGGGATTCCCGTTGGGCATGACCACGATCATGGGCTCGGCTTCTCCTTTTTCAATCATATTGTCCAGGATCTGGCGGGCGCGTCCCATACTGCTCCAGGCCTCTTCATCACCGCCTGCTCCATGCAATAAGTACAATACCGGGTATTTCTTCCGGGGATTGGCCTCGTAACCGTAAGGTGTGTAGACGGTTATCCGGCGCTGGAACCCGATAGTGGGGGAATCGTACCAGACGGATTTCAGGTTGCCGCGTTGGGTGGCTTCCTTGTAGTATTCGGATATGCCGCCTTCAACAAGCAACATACTCAAATAGCGCGTTCCGTCGCGTTGCATGTGTACGTTGGACGGGTCGTTCATACTTACACCGTCCACAACGAAACTGTAGGTGTAGATCTCGGGATCCGGCAGCGGAATGGTGGCGGACCAGACGCCCGAAGTATCCCTTGACATGGCCAGGGTAGAGCGGAAATCAGCCATCCAGGATCCGTACAGACGGACTTCGTAAGCCCGGGGGGCCAGCAAGCGGAAAGTTACCTGGCTTTCGGTGATCTCGGGGGAGACAATGGGCTCGCGGCCAAAATTGAAATTACGCAATTCCTGCGCAGAAGATGTGGTGACCAGGGCGGTCAATAGAAATAACAATACTGAATATTTTTTCATACAATCGTGTATAATGGTTTTACATATACAAATATGACTCTAAAAAGCCGGAAAAGTTTATGTATACGTTCACCATTGTTTTCAATTTGTGCGAAAAGTTATACCTTTAATCCTCAAACTTGATTTTCACCATGAAAGTACATAATCCCTGGCACAGCGTTGAGCCCGATCTTGAAGGGTTCCAGGTAAACGCTATCATTGAGATCAGCAACGGAGGCCGCGCTAAGTACGAAATGGACAAGGAAACCGGGCTGTTGCGCCTGGACCGCGTGTTGTACTCGGCCGTGTATTATCCCGCCAATTACGGTTTCATCCCGCGAACTTACGCCAAAGACGACGACCCGCTGGATGTGCTGGTCCTGTCACAGATAGCCATCCAGCCGCTTTGTATTGTTCGTGTAAAGATCATAGGGGTGATGCAGATGGTGGACCAGGGCAAGCCCGATGACAAGTTGATTGCCGTGGCCAGTCACGATAAAAGCGTGAGCCACATAGACAAGATCAAGGACATGCCGCCCATCTTTGATTCCGAACTCAAGCAATTCTTTGAGGAATACAAACGCCTGGAAGAAAAAGACGTACTGGTGGAAGATTTTTCAGACAGGTCCAAAGCCATGAAGATCCTGGAAGATGCCCTGTTGCGGTATAAGGAGCTGTATCATTAAAGAGCGCTTACAGCAACTATTGCTTTAGACACAATTGTTGCAGTTGATGCGATAGCTGCAGTAGATACAATTATTGCAGTTTCTGCGATTGCTGCAGTGTACCCATAAAATACTTTTGCGCCTCTTGCAGGTCGCTGCACCACAAACAAAAAAGGGCGCTTTTTGGTACGCCGAGGCTCCCTTTTATTTGTGCTGCCACAACAGGTGGCTGTCTACCGCAATCGCTTTCATTTGCCGCAACAGGTTTCTGTCTGAAACGGCTTTAATCTGCCGATACACTCTCACCTGTTTACCTACCTATACTGCATTCAGTATTTCTGCCATTCATCCACGTATAGGGCCGTTTTTGTGGATGGAATTGGGATTTTCTGGCTTCCATCCACATATAAGGTCGTTTTTGTGGATGGATCTGGGATTTTTACTAATACGTTCTCAACAAGGTACCACGATTCAGAGTTGTGCAGTGAAATTGTAATACAGTTTAGTACATCATAAGTGGGTGGTGCTTATTTTTTCAATACACCGGATGATTTCCTGCGGTGTATACGCCATCTGGTCCGGATTCAGGGTAGAGAGGATTTCCCTGTTGTTCATGCCCCAGGTGACTGATATGATGGGAATGCCCACTTGTTTACAAGCCTCAATATCCTGGGTTTCGTCCCCGATGTAGATCGCTTCTGCGGGGGAAATGTTCTTTTTACGGAACATTCGTTTAAAGACTTTGTCTTTACCAAAAATGCTCTTCCCGCTGTATACGAAATCAAATTCCTGATCCATTCCGTTGTTCTTCAGAAACAGGTTGACGTTGGACCGGGAATTGGATGTGATGATGGCAAGGCGGTAGCTGTTGTTTTTTATCTTCTGAACCGCTTCAGGGATACCCTCAAAGGGGTGCATTTGCGGCATGAGCTCATGGATCTCCTTTTTTATACGGAGCATTATCATACCCAGTTTCTGGGGCGACATGTTAAATTGTTTGAGCAGGTCCTGGGGCCTGCCGGCGGCAATGATCTTTGTTTCTTCCGGTGTAAGGGGCTTGCGGTCGTATTCCGGGGCGATCCGGTTGTATATACTGATGGCCAGATCAATAGTATCGGCCAGCGTGCCGTCAAAGTCAAAAAGGATGTATCTGATGGGTTGCACAGTATCTATTTTGGTGACAAATTTACAACATTGTGGCCGGAAGGTTCCACCTCTTGGCCAGTCGCGAAGCTGAGCGTGTAATTCTCCAGGGGGATGCCGTCGGTGCTTTTGAAGGACAGGCCCAGTAAGACCATTTCGTATTTTTTGGCGGGTTCCAGTTCCCGGTCAAAATGCACCGTAATGGTTTTGGTGGCAGGATCCACGTTTTGCGCGTCGTTGGAAAACTCGGCAAAGGAAACTATGTGGGGTCTTTTGGCGTCGAAGGTTCCCTTGTATTTTTCTATGTTTTGGGCGTAGTGTTCAAAGGCTTTGGCCATTTGCGGCATGTAGCTTTCCAAAGTGGGGTAGACGACTCTCTGTTGTGTGTAGTGGTCCAGTTCTTCTACCAGGTCCTCGATCCAGTAAAAACCGCGTGCCAATTGGTTCATGGTTTCATTGGCAATCTCTGTGGGTGTAAAATCATGGTCTTTCATGTATCTGATGACCGCGGCACGTACCAGAGATTCCTTGAATACCATATGCCACGCGCCATAGGCCTGGTTTTGCATTACGGTTCCCACGATCTCAAATATTGTCTCACCGCTTGCCTCAAAAAGTTCCCGGTTATTGTCTATGAGGTAGTTGATGAAAGAATGGTTGAACTCGTGGACCAGGGTAGGAAAATATTCTTCCGTTTCCCAGTGCGTTTATGATGATGAACTGTTCTCTTGGGGGCCTGCTCGTAAAATGCCGGGTACCATGCTATATCCAGCTTTTCATAGACCGGGGCAAACCGTTCGGAGGCCAGTTGGTAGTCTTCCTTTAGTTGGCGGAAGAATTCAATGCTGTTGGTCTCCCGGTAGAAATCTTTGAGCAAACGTACGAATTCCAGGGCGTTTTTCCGTCCCCAGCGGGTTTCCGGAATTCTGTCCGAGAAGGGAACCAGCGGATCCAGGTTATCGTCCAGGGATATGGCCATAAACATGGCCGCATCGTAAGCCACCCCGTTTGTTTCACGCAATTGTTTCACAAATTCAATGATCTTGTGACCCTTGAAAGGCTCGTAATGCGCCCGTATCTTAGTAGGACGCATACATGTTGTGGTTGTACTCCGGGGCACCTGCCAGCCGGAAGACAATGCTTACTAACTCAACCCGCTGATCTACATGGTTTTTTTTCAGGTACGCATTTTGGGCAAAAAGTGCTGTCCCCAGCGTAAGAGCTACGGTTAACAAAGAAAAACGTTTCATGAAGTAAAACTACTGTTTTTTTTGATTTTCTGTTTTGAATTCGTGTTATAGACGAATGAAAAGCTAATAAGTTACATTAAATACCTAATAAGTTACTTAGTTTACTGATTCCTCCTACATCCTGTCCATATACCAGGTGAGCTGTTTTTTTAGTTTTTTTGTTTCGAAGAGGCCGGTAAGGATCTTTTGCAAACGTAGAAAAGCTGTTTCGCTCTTCACCACATAATCATAGGCGTCGTGATGCATACATTCAACGGCTACATCAATTTTATCCTGTTCCGAAAGTATGATAACCGGTATTTCGGGATCGTATGCCTTTATTTTGTCCAATGTCTGGATGCCGTTCATCGCCTCCTTCCTGAAATGGTCAAACAAATAATCCAGAATGATGACATCCGTATTATGTGAAAGATTTTCTATACAAAGTTCCCCGGAAGTGTATGTTTCAATTTCAAAATCACCATGATCCAGAAACTGGATCTCGAGCAAACGGAGAAAGACAACATCGTCATCTACCAGAAAAAGCTTTATTTTGTTTTGCATTCAATTATTCTTTATGTTTTTAAAAACATTGTATTCAACTTCAAGTTCCTTACAAGCCTGTCTACAAACATTTTCAAGCTGAAGAACCAGTTCAGCAATCTCCCCGGATTGTTGTTGTGTGGTGGCAAATTCCTGCACTTTTTTTGCCATAACCTCAAAATCGTGACTAATCCCCATAATGGCAAAACTGGGTATCATTTTATGTACAGCCGAATAAAGTGCATCCCAGTCTTTGTTTTTCAGACTTTGTTTCATTGTATCTATCAGAGGAGGCGTTTGTTCCAGGTAAAGCGCAATCATCTCCATCATCAGTGCCGGGTTTGATTTTGTTCGTTGCATGAGATACACCAGGTCAGTGCATTTCTCATTAGTTTTTATGTGTTCTTCTTCAATAATCTGTTCGCCGGGTGTCACGGACTGTTTCACCAACTTTACTATTTTATTGTACAATTGGCGTTCGTCTACAGGTTTGGCTATGTAATCATTCATTCCCACTGCAGTGCATTTATCCAGATCTACGGTGGTGACATCAGCAGTGAGCGCAATAATCGGTATCTTCATTTGCAACCGTTTGCGGATATATTCCGTTGCCTCAAAACCATTCATTTTGGGCATTTGCAAATCCATCAATATTGCATCGTAGAGGTTCACTTTCAATTTTTCAACGGCAATTTTCCCATTCTCGGCAATATCACATTCAAAACCAAATTCTTCGAGTATGGTTTTCATCAGAAGCTGGTTCAGCGGCACATCTTCTGCCACAAGTATTTTTATTTTCTTTAGGTCGCCGTTCTGTTCAATTATCTCAATTTCAGCATCTGGTTTTTTGTCAGTTTTCAAAAAATCAAGGATGAAACTGAAAGTTGATCCTTTATTTTTCTCACTCTCTACATGAATCTCTCCTCCCTGAGAAACAACAAGCTTCTTGGCAATAGCAAGTCCCAGACCTGTTCCTCCGTAAAGTCTTGAACTATCGCTGGAACCCTGCTGAAAATTTTCAAAAACCTTTCCGAGTTTTGCTTTTTCAATGCCAATTCCTGAATCTGAAACTGAAAACCGGAGGGTAACTGTAGTTTTAGTTTCTTTAACTTTTTGAACGAATACTCCAATGAATCCGTTGTTGGTAAATTTAATGGCATTGCTTATCAGGTTCAGAATGATCTGATGCAATCGCACCGGATCTCCAAGCAGTACCTCGGGTATATCTTTATCGTATTCCACCTCCAGCCTCAGGTTTTTCTCCTGGATCTTTTGTCTAAACAGATGCAACATGGACGAAAGGGATAACTCGGGTTTGAAAGGTATTTGTTCGAATGTCATTTTCCCGGCATCCACTTTTGCCAGGTCAAGAATATCGTTTATAAGTACAATAAGTGCATCCCCACTCATTTTAATTGCCGTGAGGTATTCTTTCTGTCTGGAATTCAGTTCGGTTTTCAGCAACACTTTTGTAAATCCGATTATGGCGTGCATGGGAGTTCGGATCTCGTGGCTCATATTCGATAGAAATTGTTGCTTGGCTTTGACAGCATCCTCGGCTTTTTGTGTGGCAAGCAGCGCATTTTGTTTCGCTATCTGTGCCAGTTCGTTTGCCTTCTCGGCAAATTCCTTGGCTTCTGTCAGCTCTTTTGCTTTGAGTTTCTGTTCGGTAACATCACGGGCCACAATAACGACGCCCAAAACTTTTCCGTTCTCATCTCGGAAAACAGAGCCATTGAAAAGCACATCGGTCAGCTTGCCCGATATATGCTGCAAGGTGAGAGGATAATCTGTTACGGAACCTTTCTCAAAAACCGCCTGATACACTTCCCGTGCTTTTTGGGGTTCTGTAAAATAATCGAAAAAATCGCTGCCAATAATCTTTTCTCGTGACAGACCAATGATTTTCTCTGTAGCCTTGTTGATATCCATAATTTTCCCTTCACCACTAATGGTAAGTAGTGGATCCAGACTGGCTTCTATCAGGCTACGGGCATAATGTGAAGCATATTGTTTCATTGTAAGTTGCATGTATTGCTAAATATCTTCAATAGGTTTTCGATGTTTGTACTTGAGCAATTTAAATTGCGAGGGAGTCATTCCGGTAATTTTCTTAAACTGGTTGGATAAATGTGCTACGCTGCTGTATTGCAACTGGTAAGATATTTCTGTAAGAGTTAACTCTTCGTACAATAACAATTCTTTTACCCTTTCAATTTTATGTAAAATGATAAACTGCTGAATGGTCATACCTTTCACTTCTGAGAACAAATTGGAGAGATAGGTATAGTCATAATGTAATTTCTCGCTTATGTAATCGGAAAAATTTATTTTCGGCAATTCATCAGCGTAATGCACCATTTCTACTACAACATTTTTAATTTTTTCAATCAGCACAGACCGTTTATCGTCCATCAATTCAAGGCCTGATCTCAGTAAAGCTTCTTTCAGGATATCGTGTTGAGTCTGGGTCAGATCTTCCATGACTTCAACTTCACCCAAATCAACTACAATGAAGTGAAGTCCGAGTTTTTTAAGCTCATCTTTTACCACCATTTTGCAGCGAAGGCTGACCATGTATTTGATATATAATTTCAAGATCCTTAGATTCTTAAAACTTAAATTATTTCAAAGTTAAACTAAAAATGGACAAGCTCTACCTTTCGTGGTTTCATTTGACTTTTGAGTGAGGCTTCAACAGTTCTGTATTTTTCAATTGAAAGACGTGCCATAAGGTAACTTACAGTGGATTCGGCACCCTGATTGAGATTGACATTGTGCTCTTCCAATCCATCGTAACACCCTCCTGTACACGGATTGTAAATTATTTGATTTAAACGGTTTTTTCCCAAAAACCAATTGAATGCTGTTTCCATTTTCGTTCGGTATTCATCGCGTTGAAATACATCGTAAAATTGGCTCAATGTCAAAATGGTATATGCCACATCAATAGGCTGTTCACCAAATGGCTCTGTTTCACGGCCTTTCTGCAACCATTTTTTATTTGAAATAACTTCAATTCCGTTTTTCTTGAAAATTTTTGACAATAAAAAATCAAACGATTCAATTGCGATATCTTTATATATGGGATCGCCGGTAAAAAGCCAGGCATTTAACATGGCCTCGGGCAAAAGGCTGTTTGCATAGGTAAGATAGCTTTCAAACCATTCCCAAGTTTCACTGGCTTCATGTTTGTACATCTGAACTAATCGGTTGGCGAATGTTTTCAGAAGTCTAAGATTTTCTGGAGAGCTGGCTGCACTTTGAGAAAAACAAATACCTTTTATAGCAAATGCCATTGATCTGGTCGAATGTACCTTTTTGAAATAACGCAACGATCTTTGGAGAATACTTTCTGCTTCAGAGGTAATTGTTTGTGGTAGCAGTCCTGATAATGAAACTACGTATCCTAATGCCCATATTGCCCGTCCATTGGAATCGTCAAGGTTTGTTTTCCTGTTTTGCCCGGTAAAAGCTCGATTCTTATCTACGTAATTCTGGAAATAGCCCGAGGGTTTCAAGCAGTACTTTATAAAATTGAAATATCGTCGTATATATGGTAAATCGTCACTATTGGCAGTCAATTCTAAGTGCATACACATTACAATCAGGGCCCGGGCATTATCATCGAGCGTGTACCCGGTACTAAGATCGGGTTGATTAATTTTTGAAAACTGAATGATCCCAAATTCATCTGTCATTTTTTTGAGATGGTCCAGGGTGATTGGCGGCAGGCTATACCTGGGTATTATTTTTTTGTCTGAAATTCTTTCAAACACCTTCGCATGTGCAATAGCCGAATTTTCCCACGCCGTGGAAATGATCTTTTGGAATGTGTTCAAACTGATGTTTTTACGTAAGATATCGTTATCTAGCAAGCGCTTAACGCTCGCTGCAAGTTGTTGTGAGTTTTTGAAATCGAAAATAATCCCGGTATCCTCGGTTAAAAATTCTTTTGCATGGGGAATAGGGGTAGAAATGATAGGGCAGGCGCAACTCATAGCATAAGCAAAAGTCCCGCTGACAGCCTGGTTGGGATCGTTTGTAGTAAACAAATATATGTCTGTCAATTGCAAATATTCCAGTAAATGGGGCAAGGCTAAATAACTGTTAATAAACCTTACGTGATGCTGAAGTCCAAATGTTTTTACAGTATCTTCAAGCATTTTTCTGTATTTTTCCCCGTCTTTTTTAACCACTTGGGGATGGGTTATGCCAATGATCAGAAAGATCACGTGGGGGCTTGTTTTAATAATGTCAGGTAGTGCGTACAATGTAGTCTCAATGCTTTTACCAGAGCTTAACAAACCAAAAGTAGTTAATACTTTACGGTTTGCTAACCCATATTTTTTCTTGAGAAAATCTTTATCCACAGGGGCTATTAAGTGCGTCCCGTGAGCGATAACTGAAATTTTATCCGGAATTATACCGTAATCTGTCACTAAAATTTCCAATGAGTGATTTGTCATCACAATTATCGAATCACATGCGTTTGATATTTTCCGGACTTTTGCTCTAAGCATTTTATCGGGATGGGGCAACACTGAATGAAAGACAATTGAAATGGGTTTTTTAACCGCAACTATAAATTGAATAAATGATTTTTCCTGGTCATGAAAAAAACCAAACTCATGCTGGATCAATACAATTTTAATCTGGTTGTTTTGATTAATAATGTCAGCCAATTCTGAAAATTCATTAGCAATAGTGGTATCGAGGATATACTGAACTTCTTCGGGATAAATATACGCTGCGTGACCCGCCTCCAGGGCACATACTTTTATAGTGAATGAAGAACTGAATTGATTTTTTAGCACCTTTATCAAGTCTTGTGAATAGGTTGCAATACCACATTCACGTGGAGGATATGAAGTGATAACAAGTATTTCTGGAAGATCGGCTTTGGCACTATTTTTCATTGGAAGATGAATTAGATAACAATTCGGTTAAAAGATCTGATAAACTGACCGATGCTACTGCAATTCGCTCGTCAGCAGCACCATAGTATATGAACAGTGTGTCACCAAACAGAGACGTACCTGTAGGGAAAACCACGTTGTTTACTTCTCCCTTTCTTTCCCATTCCAATTCTGGTGAAAAAAGTGCGTAAGGTAACCTGGCAATAACCTTGCCCGGGTCATCAATGTCTAGCAATGCCGCAGCACATGCTGAATAAACAATCCCATGATCGGTCTCTTCTGCACCATGATAAATTAAAAGCCATCCATATTTCGTTTCAATAGGGGGGCAGCCACTTCCAACATAACTTGACTCGTGCTGGTATACAGGATCGAGAATTATGTGGTCCTGAAAATCCAGGAAATAATTATCCCAAAAATCTTTATCAAGATCTTCCGGTTTATTTACATATACAATTTGAATACCCGGTCTGATCCTATGCAGGAAAACTAAATGGCCTTTTATTCGTCTTGGAAAGAAAACTACATTTTTGTCCCACAACAGGATCTTTTTTTCCGGGTCAGACTCCTGGTTGTAGAATTGCTGGTCCCGGTAATACTTCTCGTTAACTTTACCTGCGGTTTCGGCACGATACACAAATTCGGCGTAAGCCATGGACGGGACAATAACTCCTTGTTTTTTAAAATGTTTTAAATCTTTTGAAGTAGCTAATGCACCGCGGGCATTCATTCCATCGTAAGCAGTATAGGTCAAATAATACAGATCCTCAATTTTTACAATTCGGGCATCTTCAACCCCATGCGATTCATAAATGAACTCAGGTACGATTATGGGTTTATCCCACCGTTCTGAGACCGTCATCGGACCGTCGAGTTTACAATAACCTATGGTAGAGTGATTCCCTGTTTGTACAGCTCTGTAAAAAACATGAATGCTTTCACCTTCCTGATATACAGCTGGATTCAAAACTCCTTCATTCTCAAAATCGTGTCTGGTTTTCTCCAGTATTATACCCTCTTTTTTTACTTTGATCATATCTTTATCATAAAAGCATTCATATTGACTATGTTTAGAACAGGAATGCCACTGAAAGCTCAAATCCTTTCAAGTGGGAATCGTCCAATTGCCAATCTTCAGAATCAATATCAATCCCATTTTTATCAAACGGTTTTCCAAAGCCCCAGCTGTATTTTCCAGAAATCTGCAATTTCCAGAGCTCAATACCTAAGCCTAAACCCACGCCGTAATCAAAACGGTTTAGATTGTCCCACTCAATATTTTCAAGAAGTTCGCCTTTGGCAATGGCATAGCTGATATAAGGAGCTACAAAGACATAAGGACGAATGGCCTTAAGATCAATACCCCATTGTAAATTCAAAGGGACATTTATATAGTCAATCCGGAAATTATAGGCATGATCTGTAACGGGTCGGTGAAAATTTGTACGCATACGGCTGTATAGTACTTCAGGCTGGAAAGAGATCCCAATTTTTGGGATCTTGTATTGTGCGCCAATACCTGCATGAAATCCTGTCTGAGCATTCCAGGATTGTTCCAGATTTCCCAGTTTGATATCACTCATTTTACTGAAGTTCAAACCGGCTTTAACGACAAAACTTACCTGGGCATTAGCATACATGCTAACACACAAGAGAAGGGCCAGTGTAATAAAAATTTTTTTCATTTCAATTTGTTTTAATATTGTTTACGTTTTTTATTTTTTTCTGTAACCCAGCCACAAAACAATTCCCCCTGCACCCATAACGACAATTCCAATAATGGGAGACCAATTTACTTTGTGAGGTTTCTGGGCCATAAGCTCGACTTTACCCAAATCAATTACTTTCTCTTTTGTGAAAAATTTGAACGAGGTAAAAATGGTTAACAGTAAACCAACGATCAGGAGTATGATACCTGTTGTTTTCATATTTCTTATTTTACGTTTTCAACTGTGAAATCTTTGAAAGATTTGCCCAATTCATTCATGTCACTGTTGAACTCATCTCTAAAAACAATCCATTTGTCTTGTCCTTCTTCTTTGAAGTCTAACAGTTTTGTTTTCAATTCCCTGTTCTTGTTTTCCATAACAACCAGTCTTTCATTGTGTTCGGCATCAATATCTTTTTTTTCACTTACTAACCATGCTTTAAAATCAGCAATGTTTTTTTCCTGAGCAATAATGATTTTTTCTGCCTCAATTTTGAATTGATCGTAGTTACTGATTGTATCAAGTCTGATCATATACAAGTCAGTTTTGGCTTCTGCCAGATCTGTTTTGGCTTCTTGTACTTTATCTTCTGCATTTTTTATTTTAGAGGATCTCGTCTGACAGCCGGAGAATAATGTTATAGCAAGGAATAGCGCACTTCCTAGGATTAAAAAAAAATTTTTCATTTTAATAATTTTTTATAGTTAATATTACGTGCTAAATAAAATGGCTTGTTAGCCCCTTGATTATGTCGTGCAATTCTTCTTTGGTCTTGGGTCTTGCCCAACTTAATCTGCAGTTTACCATACATTTCTTCTTCTTGACCTTTTACATACATCAGGTCGTTGTCAGTAAGAAATGCATATTCCTGTTTGTTCATGATTATATATTTATTGTTAATTATACAAAGGTGGTTTATAAGGTGCAGGAATTCATTGCATAACTTTGATAATAAGTTACATAATTCACACTTTAACCGGATGTGGAATACCAGTCTTGGAGTAAGTGCCCTCACGCTCCAGCTATTGATCCCGCAGGTACTTATCAAACCGTCTTTTACTCAAAAGCTGAAAATCCTAAAATAAATTGAATAGAGAACAGCGGGTCAATTAATTACATACATTTACAACAAAAAAGTCATGAAAAAGTCTCTGATTTTCGTTTTATCGGTGTTGACTCTGTTTTCATGCGAAAGATTGCTGTGCCCGCATGGGAACAGGAAGATCGAGGTTATCATTAATGATATCCCCTTTTAGACCGAGGTAAATTACAGGATCCCCTACACGCTGAAAGCCTGGGAGTGGGAGAAGGAAGGGCTCAAACTTCAGCAAATTGAGATCCTGGATCACAACAAAAGGAAAGTGCTGCAAACTATTGAGAAAGAGGACTTGCCATTTGTGCACAAAGACCCGATTCCGTTTATTCCAGTATTTACCTCCGATAACTGGATCTTCATAAACCAGTCCACAAATGCTTATCACTTTTACACGATCTTTTTTGTTGACGGGAATCTTTGGAGGGGAGAGAGATTCGCCTTTGACAACCTTCAGTTGAATGACCAGATGACCGATTTTTTCGAAGGAGATCCCAAGTTGAATGAGTCCTATTTTACTACAGGGACACCCTGTACGCAGTCGCTGACGGGACTGTAGTGAAAGTGACTGACGGCCGGCCAGAGAACAGGGGAGACGCCCAGGACCTGGTATTTACCACTATGGACGAGTATGGCGGAAACTATGTGGTTCTGAATATCGGCAACGGCCTTTATGCCTTTTATGCGCATTGTGTGCCGAACGAATTCTTTGTTTCCAAGGGAGAGGTCCTTAAGGAGGGTGACGCTATCGGGCTTTTGGGTAATTCCACCGCCCCTCACTTGCATTTTCAAATAACTGACGGTACCAATTTGTTGTTCTCCAACGGACAGCCGTTTGTAATAAAAAGTTACACAAAAGTCGGCAACTTTGAGACCGACCCGATCACACCCGCCACCTACACAAACGCTATGATGAAAGTGCGCCTCAAATGGAGTTTGACTGCGCCATTATTCCGGCAGCTTACGGGCCCTGGTGGCTTGTTCAAAGGCGTAGGCGATCTGCAGAAGGAAGGCTTCCCGGTGGGGTTTTGCTATGAAGGTGATGCCAGTAGGCCCGGACTGGTTGTATCCCATGGGGACGGTGATACAGGGGTATTTTGCTACGGCGGCCTGGCCGGCGGTCAGATTGTCGATGGAGAGGATCGCATCCAGCCGGTGTTCGTCCATGGGCGTGTTAAAAAACCGCCTTCCTTCGCTTTGCAATCGTTCCCTGAGCGAGTCAAGCCCCGCAGCCGAAAGACTAACCTGCGCCATCTCTTCAAAAATGGCCTGCCCGTAGGGGATCCTGAGCAGCGAATCTTCCCGGTTGTAGGCAATGATCTCCCCGATACTCCGCGCCACAACGTGAGCCTCGGCAAATTCCTGCAGGTACCGGGGCAGGTCGGCCTTCATATCGGCACTCAGCAGATCGCCAAACCCGCTCAGGTCCACGGATATCGGCTCAATTTCCACCACAACCCCGCCCAGCGCCACGATCTTCTCCCCGGCAAGCCTGTAAAGGGAATCGGCCAAAAAAGGCTTGATCACTCCAAAGCGCAATCCCTCCAAAGACGCGTTTCCCAATGCCTCAAGGTCCGGATCGCCGCCACCCATTGCAGAAAGGAGGATTGCGTTGTCCACCACGCAGCGGGTCATGGGGCCGGGGGTGTCCAGGGTGCTGGAAAGCGGAATGATGCCGCTGGTGCTCAGCAGGCCCACAGTGGGTTTGAGGCCCACCAGCGAGCTTTTCCCGGAAGGGGAGAGGATGGAGCCCGAGGTCTCGGTGCCGATGGCCGCCATGGCAAAATTGGTCGCCATGGCCACGCCGCTGCCCGAGCTGGAGCCTCCGGTGTCGTAGATCCTGTGTCCGTAAGCATTGAGCGTCTGCCCGCCCACTGCGCTGAACCCGTTGGGCCCGCCTGTAAAGAGGTAATTGGCCCATTCGCTCAGGTTGGTTTTTCCCAGGATGATTCCCCCGTTCGCTTTGATATTCTGAATGATAGCGGCATCGGGCGCCATGTTGTCCTTCAGCAGATAGGATCCTGCCGAGGTGGGCATTCCCGTCACGTTCACATTATCCTTGACCAGGACCGGCATCCCATAGATGAGGTGATCCTTACGGGAACGCTTTTTGTCCCTTTGGCGGGCTTCCTGCATCGCATCGGGATTGATGGCGATGACCGCATTGAGCATGGTGTTCCGGTCGTTCTCGTATAGGGCAATTCTGTATAAAAACCACTGTGTGAGCTCTTTGTACGTGAGTTCCCCCTCGCGGATATGTCCCTGCACCACCGGAATGCTCTGCTCCAGGATCAGCGGGGTGAGCCTTTGATAGTCTTCCGGTGAAAAGTCTTTCAATTGGGCCGAGATGGTCTCCAGCATCCGGTTCTTATCGCGCACCTGTGACTGGATGAGCCTAAAGCGCATCCTTGCCGAGTTGTGGTCCGCGTTTTCGGCCAGCTCTGCGGATTCGTCGTACGGAACCCACGGGGCGATCTGGGTCTGCGGCTTCTGCGTGCAGCTATTGGTTGCTATCAGGAGGGTGAGGATTAGGAGGGTTTTTTTCATGGGAGTTATGAAGGTCTTTTTCATGAGTGTTAGGTTTTGTGTGAGGGGAAGGGGCGAGTGGGTGTGTGGGTAAGTGGGTTAGCGGTTTAGCAGGTTAGCGGGTTAATGGGCAAGCGGGCAACTTTGTCCCTCAAATATAAGTAAAACCTTTTATGATACTATCGTTTGACACTGCGGTCCTGACCTATGCCACTGAAAACAATGCCATGCTTCAATTCCGTAGACGTTGGTTTGATATTTGACTTTGCTGCGGCTTTGATCATACCCACCAGGCGCATTTTACCCCTGTTTATGCACCTGGTCAGGTTAATAGTTGGTTAAAAGGTGATTATTTGAGAGGACCAGCCCCGTTTTTTTAGGTAGGCAGACTGGATCACAATGTAAACCTCAGGGCAGATAGAACGGGAAACATAGAAATGCGCCGAGGTTTCCCTTTTGCTATCTGCCCCAGAGGTTTTTTTATTGTGTCAATTTTTTTTGAGGTGGATTTTTGGCCTATATCCAAGTTTAAGCCTGTTTTTTTTGGACGAAATGTTGATTATCAACAACTCAACACAGGGTTAGTTTAATAAAACAATTAATTTTACTGCTTATTGAGATAGTAAGAAACACAAGGCTGCCTTCAACACCATCTGGCCATATAAACAAATTGTTAACTGTCGTAAAATGAAATTCGTATGAAAAGACTACTATTTTCCCTGATCACGATTCTGATTACAACTAGTTTATTAGCCCAGACGGATAATTACAAAATGGCAATTGACAGTTTCCAGGCGAATTACAACGCAGAGAAGTTTGATGAAATTTTCAACAGTTTTTCATCGGAAATGAAACAGGCATTGCCTCTGGAAGACACCAGAGAGTTTTTTAAAGGTCTGAAAAGTCAGGTTGGCAATATTGAGAGCAAAGAATTTTTCAGTTTTCAGAAAGGAACTTATGCATCTTACAAAACGCAATTTGAAAATGCTGTTTTATCGGTAAACATATCTCTGGACAACGAAAACCAGATAAACGGACTTTTCATCAAATCCTATGAAGAACCAAAAGTATCAGAGAAAATTACTGTAAATGCTTTATACAGCTATCCGGAAGGTATTGCCGGGATCATTTTTTCAAAAACCAAAGATCTGCCGGACAATACGCAGCTTTCCATTGCCTTGACCCGGGATGGTAATACAGATGGCTTGTCTCAAAAGACAAGTTATCAGAAATTGCTTCAGAAGCCAATCTTCAATAAATACAAGATGACCAGTTCATTTACAAGTTCCCGGGATCTGGGGGACAGACTCGTAAAAGGACAAAACACGAATGAGAACCCCTATCCAATTGGGGATTTGACGTTTTGTGCGGAGCCGGTGGAATTGTATCCATAACAGAAGATCTGTCAAAGTTTGCATATGCACAGTTCGATCCCAAAAACAAAGAATTGGCCTTGACAAGAAAACCCACTTTCCGGATCAACGAAGACACGGCTATAGGCATGTGCTGGCACATTATTAAATCCCGCAACGGCAAGGATCTCTATTGGCATAACGGCGGGACAGGCGGGTATTCTTCTTCAATGGCTGTCAATGTTGAAGAAAAAACGGCCGTCATTATCTTGTCAAATGTTGCATCCATAAATGACCTTATTGATGGTTTGTGTTTTGAACTGATGAATGAAATGGAAAATAACCGGCTTCAGCAATAATGGTTTAATTATGAAAATATTACACATCGTCAGAAAATTGATTGAAAGAAACCATGATGTGACCCTAATTTCCAGAGATCCTGATCATGAAATGCCTTTTGATAAAACAAAAGTCAAGTTCATAAAAGGAGATATTTTACAGTTTGACAGGATTGAAATCTCCGGAAAATTCGATGTCCTGGTTTATACTGCAATGGTCCCGTTTAAGCCGGGTCGAATTTCAAACAAAAAATTCAAGGAACCCGAAATTATTACCAGACAATATTTCCAAAACACCATTGAACTTGCACGGAAACTCTCCTGTCCGTTGATCCTGACTTCGGGAGCAAGTTTTGAAACAAAAGGCCATGAAGTGGCGGACGAGATCTGCCCCATTGCAAGAAAAGGAATGGCAGCACTTGGAAAGTGTTACGATGAAATGGTCTCGGATAGTAAGACCCGGAATTCGATTCCTCTCATAGAGATGCTGCCTGCTTAGATCTATGGAAACGGAGGTCTGTTCAACAAAATGATATCAATGGCAAAAAAAGGGAAAGTTGTAATACTTGGCGGAGGGAAAAATCACTTGCCCCGAATTCATGTTAATGATTGTGCAGATGCCTATGTCTTAGCCATTGAAAAATTACCATACGGTAAAAGGTTCATAATATGCGATGATGTAAATGTCAGCGTAAAAGACTTCATGTTATATTTAGCTAAGATATTCGATGCTGGTAAAGTTGTGAAGATCCCCGGGTTTATATTGAGACTTGTCATAGGAAAACATGTATTCCGTACACTTAACATGAATACAAAGGTTTCCAATGAATTGATCAAGAAAGAACTCGGCTGGGAACCCAACTATCCGTCGTACAGAGAAGGACTAAGATCATTAATAGAATAAAAAAACATGACCCAATATACCGACATAGGAAAGCAATTAAAAAACACGTTTGATCCCTATATTAATGTTGATCTAAAATTATGGGAGGCTTTTGCTTCCAAACTGCAATTGAGACAATTCAAGAAAAACGAGATTATAAAGGAAACGGGTCAAACAGAGCATTATATCAATTTCATTGCTTCGGGATCCATTGGCAATTTCATTGCAGGCAAAGGTTCTGAAACATGCATCAGCCTTTCTGTTGCAAACAGTTTCAGCTCCGATTATTATTCGTTTTTAAACCAAAAGCCGAGTATCATATATTCCAGGGCGTTAGAAAATTCCGAGTTGTACTCAAGATCCGCCATGGGTGTCTGGATCGGCAAAGCCATAGCGGAACAATTGTTTATGCAGCGGCAACAGATACAAATAGACCTGCTGACATTGACTGCAGAAGAAAGGTACCTGAAGTTGCTATCGGAAAAGCCCGAGATTTTTCAAAGAGTATCCTTAAAGCACATCGCATCCTACATAGGAGTCACTGCAGAAAGCTTAAGCCGGTTGCGAAAAAACATCTCGTTGTAGCATTTCTTACCATAGGTCAATATTTTTACCGGATGGTTTTCTCATTCTTGCACTGACATTTAGATTAAAGGAACATGAAATCATCTGAGGGATCAACTAAAAAAAGAATTTTTGCGATCATTCTGTTTTATACCATTGCTGTTCTGATACGTTATCTGACCAATAAAACGGGATTGTTGGATCACATAGACAATGCTTTCCTGAAAATATGCTTACAAGGTGTCGGACCTGCAATTGGAGCATTTATCGCGTTTAAGGCATTTGGCCTGAAACTTACCTACAGTTTTGCGGGGAAGCTGAAACCCTTGCTTTTAAGCGCTTTTGTTTTTGTGGTTATTCCTGTCGTAGGTTTTGCCATAATCGGAGTTACAGAAAGTGAACATGTAATCGTTACGAGCAATGTATTTCTGGCCGGAGCTAAGCTGTCCCTCTATTTTCTGATTTACGCAATTCTGGAAGAGATCGGTTGGAGGGCGTTTTTGCAGGAACAACTCGGCTTTCTAAACAAATACCTCAAATATGCGATCATTGGGATCCTGTGGTTCATATGGCATTTGAATTTTGGATTGACAGTTTCAAATCTGATCTTCCTTCTTGTGTTGATCTTTGCGAGTTGGGGGATCGGCACAGTGGGGGATAAAACAAAGTCCATCCTAGCCGTGGGAGCCTTTCACGCGTTGTACAATCTTTTCACGGCAGGTCATTTTGATCCCAAAGGCAAGATCATTGTGTTAACAGTATGTTCAGGGATCTGGATTTTGTATGTTGTGTTTTACAATAAAATCGCAAAGCGAGTGTTGAAAGGGGATCAATGAAGGCCTCGATATGACCTCACGGGCAGCTTGAACGTGGAACACGGGATTTAGCATTAAAAATTAATTGGTATTCCGTAATAAGTTTTACTTTTGCATGCGCTTGTTCCAGAAACAGTTACACCAATAACAGTTTTCTCTCAAACTAATAACTTAACGAATGAGACTTGAATCTGAACGATTAATTCTTAGAACGATAGATATTAACGATAAGACCGAAATATATGCATATCGTTCCGACAAGAAAACCAATAAATACCAAGGTTGGATCCCCAAAACTATAGAAGACGTTGAAACCTTTATTGGCAAGATTGCAAAACACATTAATGAACCGGGATCTTGGTTTCAATTCTCAATAATTGAGAAAGAAAGTCAAAAAATTGTAGGCGATTTAGGTGTTCACTTTTGGTATAAGGAAAACAAACAGGTTGAGATTGGATGTACCTTGAACAAGAAGTATCAGAAAAAGGGTATGCGACAGAATCGTTAAGAACAGTTATAACCTATTTATTTGCTGAGCTCAATAAACATCGAATTTTTGCATCCATAGACCCAGGCAATGAAAACTCCATCCGGCTTGTTGAAAGACTCGGTTTTAGAAAAGAAGCTAACCTTGTTGAAAGTTTATTCGTAAATGGAAAATGGGAAGATGACTTGATCTATTCTTTGATTGAAAAAGATTGGGAAAAGATAAATCTGATGCAAAAATAGAAACAGGTGAGAATTGATAGAATTATAGATAATAAAAAACAGTTTCTTGATTTGTTGTTGTTGGCAGACGAGCAGGAAGACATGATCGACAAGTACTTGCCGGGCGGAGACATGTTTGCTTTATATGACGATGATCTGAAAAATGATAATGATCTGAAAAGTGTTTGCGTTGTTGCGCCTATAGATAGCGATACCTGCGAGTTGAAGAACATAGCGACATACCCTGAATACCAGGGCAAAGGGTACGGTAGGGCATTGATCAACTTCATTTCTGATTTCTACAAGAACGACTACAAAACAATGCTTGTGGGGACCGGCGAAACACCCACGATCCTTTCGTTTTATGAAAGTTGCGGATTTGAACAATCCCATCGGGTAAAGAATTTCTTTACCGACAATTACGACCATCCTATGTTCGAGGGCGACATACAATTGGTTGATATGATCTATCTTAAAAAGGATTTGACTGTTTCGCCCATCAACTTTGCGTAACGATTGATTGTCAGTATCCAATTCGAATCATAACCCGGGCCTCCCTCCGGGACAGATAGAACGGGAAACATGGGAATTTGCCGAGTTTTCCTTTTTGCGATCTGACCGGGAGGTGTTTATCTGTCTGGTCCGGCTGAAAACCTTCCCACCAGGGGCAGTTTTGCCGGGTTTTTGCCCCTGGTCAGCCCAAAAACGGACCCACCAGGGGCAGTTTTGTGGGGATTTTGCCCCTGGTCAGGCCAAAAACGGACCCACCAGGGGCAGTTTTGCCGGGTTTTTGCCCCTGGTACTTCCGGCTGAGATAAGGAATATTTTGTAAAATGCTTTGTATGAGATGTTTGGAAAAATTCAAAATTTTTGAATAAAGTGACCAGGGGCAGTTTTACCGGATATTTGCCCCTGGTCAGCCCCAAAACCCACCCACCAAGGGCGCTTTTACGGGGTTTTTGCCTCTGGTCAGGTGAATAGTTGGTAAAGGTGATCATTGGGGATAACCGGACCCGTTTTTGTGAACGGACATTCCCGATCTTAAGACATGCCTCCGAACCAGATAGCAACTGGAAATTGAAGAACACGCCGAGATTTCCCTTATGCTATCTGCCCCTGAGGCCACTTTATCTGACCGTTAGGCCTCTTTTCCCAGATCATCAACGAAGTCTTTCATCATTTTGTACTTGTCTTCATCAGGTTCTGCCATCATGAATTTTATCGAGTGTTCCGCGATCACATCGAACTTCTGTTTCAGGTCAGATTTGCGGGAAGATACTTTATGACCAAGGCCCAGAGTATCGGCATCGGCAAAATTCTTCAGATCGGCCCCAAGGTAGATGAACTGCCAGTTTTTGCTTTGCTCCAATTTCCGGATCATCTCTTTGACTTTTCGGGAATCGAATTCGACCGATGCATTTTCCTGCCCGTCGGTAATCACGACCATAATCACCATGGATGCCTGATGTGCCGGATCCGTATAATGCGTTTGGTTTTGAATATCCAGGATGGCGTTCCCGATGGTGTCATACAGAGCAGTGAGTCCGCCGGGAGTATAGTCGTCGCCTGTCAACGGCCGGATTTCATCTATCGGGAGATCGTTCATAACTCTGCTCCATTGGCTGTTGAATTTGTACAGCGAGACGGTGATCTTTCCAAATTCCGCCTTCTTTTGTTGTTCAACAAAATGGTTGAAACCCCCGACAACATCGGTTTCCGTACCTTGCATGGATCCGCTCTCATCAATGACAAAAATAATTTTCAGATAATTCTCATTCATAGTAGTAACCCTTTAATTGTTAGTGACACAAAATTAGGGTTCCACGGAATGTTAAGAGAAGATTCACAAGCCTTGCGGCCTGGATCACCGGGTCCCGGATCACTGTTCCTGTATCACCAGCTCTCTGTTCAGGAGAATTCTTTTTGGTTCTCCCCGATAACCGGTTATATAATATTTCCCGGCAAGATCATCGGCAATCACTTTCAGGAACGCTGCCCTGATCATGGAACATTTCTCATTTACCGAATTATCGTAAGGATCGGTCATCCTTCTGATGCTTTCCCCGGCTTCATCGGGATTCTCACGCATGGATATCTGTCGGTATATGTTCATCAGCTCCGTGCGGTAACGGGGCAGCTCTTTAAACAGGATCCCCTCCGGGTGATTCAGAAATAACAGATACAATGTGTTGTTGGGGTTCTCGTTGCCGGGTGAAATGTAAATGACAGCTTCCGGTTGGTTTTGGTACATGGCCATAGGAATAAATGTATAGATAAAGATAGGGGTTTTTGCCGAGTTTGGGGCCGGGCAGGGGACATTTTTGCCCCTGGTCAGGTTTATCGTTGGTAAAGGTGATCATTGGGTATGAGCTGGCCCGTTTTTGTGGACGGACTGACCGGACAACAAGGTATGCCTCCGGAGCAGATAGCAACGGGAAAAAGGGGGAGCGCCGAGATTTCCCTTTTGCTATCTGTCCCGGAGGTGTTTTTTTGTTCGTTACGTCATTTTTTGACGTTCCACGTACTTGTTTTTCATCCATACAATCGTGCAACAAATAATTCGTCTAAACAATGCAAAATATGCAACGATTATTTGATTTGCAACGAATAATATGTATATTTGTTGCAAATAATACAACGAATGAAGGTTTTTATTCATCAAAATGACAATTGGCCCAATTTCACCTGGAAAAATGATGAAATAGTAAATTTATTGAGTGAAGCCAGACATTTACAGGGAAGGCTCATTGGAAAAATGGAATCTTTGGGATTCGACCTCAGGAATGAAGCCCAGCTAGGTACATTGACGCTGGATGTATTAAAATCCTCAGAAATCGAAGGTGAATATTTAAATTCGGAACAAGTTCGCTCCTCAATAGCCCGCAAATTGGGCATGGAAATCGCTGCTACAGTAGAATCGGATAGAAATGTTGACGGTGTAGTGGAAATGATGCTGGATGCCACACAAAACTGTTTTACACCGTTAACAGCCCAACGACTTTTTGATTGGCATGCATCATTGTTTCCGACAGGAAGAAGTGGCATGTACAAAATAACTGTTGCTGATTGGCGAAAGGACACTACCGGACCCATGCAAGTTGTATCCGGAGCCATGGGAAAAGAAAAGGTACATTTTCAGGCTCCTGATTGGTCATTGGTTGACAAGGAAATGAACCTTTTTCTGGAGTGGTTTAACAACAGCTCAAACTTAGATTTGGTTATAAAAGCGGCTATTGCTCATTTATGGTTTGTTACCATTCATCCGTTTGAGGATGGTAATGGGATGATAGCCAGAGCTTTAACAGATATGTTATTGGCTCAATCAGATAAGACCAATCAGCGTTTTTATAGTATGTCTGCACAAATTCGAGTAGAAAGAAAGGTTTACTATGAAATACTGGAAAAAACCCAAAAAGGGAACCTCGATATTACCGCATGGATTATATGGTTTTTAAATTGTTTGATAAACACTTTAAAATCAACAGATTCACTATTAATTAAAGTCTTGTTAAAAGCTGAATTCTGTTCTAAATACGTTAAAACATCTATAAATGAAAGACAGCGGGTCATGTTAAATAAATTGCTAGATGGATTTGAAGGGAAACTGACTTCGTCAAAATGGTCTAAGATCGCCAAGTGCTCAAAAGATACTGCGATTAGGGACATTAATGACTTGATAGAAAAAGACATTCTGCAAAAAGATACTGCTGGGGGACGAAGTACAAGTTATGAATTAAGGACATGACCTGCACAGATATTCAAAGCAAGCATGCCGGAATTTTGTCATGGTTTGTGAGCAGATGCCAGCCAAATAAAATGCACAACACAATCAACAATGGTTCGTTAAAAATTTAATATTTAAATAATTTTCAATCACTTACAATACAA